>Ga0335085_10000319_pt1 | contig 141676 bp, 137 predicted proteins | sample Lox_Sample_45_FD_206712 | JGI IMG/M metagenome (GOLD analysis project Ga0335085, IMG submission 206712) | Soil microbial communities from Loxahatchee National Wildlife Refuge, Florida, United States - Lox_Sample_4.5 | ecosystem: Environmental > Terrestrial > Soil > Wetlands | place: USA...
CCGCAGCGAGGGAGCGATAGTCATGCCCGGTGCACTCGACGGAGTGCGGATCCTCGATCTCAACTGGGACACCGTGCGGACGCAGCGAAGGCACGCCGCAGGGCGTGCCGCAGCGAGGGAGCGATAGTCATGCCCGGTGCACTCGACGGAGTGCGGATCCTCGATCTCAGCTGGGGAATCGCGGGTCCGCTCGGCGTGCTCCTGCTCGCGGAACAGGGCGCCGACGTCATCAAGGTCGAACCGCCGGGCGGCGATCCGTTTCGCGCTTACGACGGCTACCGCGTCTGGAACCGCTCGCGCCGTTCGGTGACGGTCGACCTGAAGTCGGACGACGGGCGGGAGCTGTTCGATCGTCTGCTCGGCACGGCCGACGTCGTCGTCGAGTCGTTCCGTCCCGGCGTCATGGACCGGCTGGGATTCGGTTTCGAGCAGGTGCACGCTACCCACCCGCGCGTCGTGTACCTCTCGTGCCCCGCGTATCCCGAGGGGCACCGGCTCGCGCCGCGCCCGGGCTACGACGCGCTCGTCCAGGCGAGCAGCGGACAGATGTGGGAGCAACCGGGATGGCGGCCCGGGCCCGTGTTCCTGCACATGCCGATGCCGTCCATGGGCGCGTTCTTCCTCGTCTCGTCCGGCGTGCTCACGGCGCTCATCGCGAGGGAGTCGACCGGACGCGGGCAACACGTCACGACGTCGCTGTTCGCCGGAGCGATGCTCTACACGACGCAGATCTGGCAGCACGTGGAGAAGTTCAGCGCGCAGACGCATGAGCTGATGGGCAAGAGCTATCCGCCGGGTATCCACCAGCAGATGATCTTCGAGTGTGCCGACGGCTGGGTGCACGCGTCGGTCATGAGCGGTCTCACGCCGACGAAGAGCCAGGACGCGATTCTCGGGCTCGACGACGCGCCCGACCCGTTCACGTTCATGGCGCTGCCGCCCGAGGAGCGCGAGAAGTTCAACGCGAAACGGCGCGAGAAGTTCAAGGAATGGAAGCGGGACGAGATCGTCGCCGCGTTCCAGGAACACAACCACGCGATCGAGGCGATCATCTCGCCCGACGAGCAGTTCTCGCACCCGCAACTGATCGCCAACGACATGGTGGCGACGGTCGTCGATCCGGTCGTCGGCGAAACGACGCAGGTCGGCGTCCCGCTCCACATGTTCGGCACGCCGACCGCGATTCAGGGCCCGCAGCCCCAACCGGGACAGCACAACGAAGAGATCCGCCGGGAGCTGGGACTATGACGTTCGCACTCGAGGGCGTTCGAGTCATCGACTTCGGTCAGTATCTCGCGGGCCCGTTCGGTCCGATGATTCTCGGCGATCTCGGTGCCGACGTGATCAAGGTCGAGCCGGTCACGGGCGACAGCATGCGTATGGCGACAAAGCCGTTCTTCGGCTGCCAGCGCGGCAAGCGCGACATCGCGTTGAACGTGAAGGACCCGCGCGGTCTCGAGATTGCGCTCGACCTCGTGGGCACCGCCGACATCGTGCACCACAACATGACCGCGGGCGTCGCGACGAAACTCGGCATCGACTATCCCGCGTGCAAAGCGCTGAAGCCCGACATCGTCTATTGCAACACGTGGGCCTACGGTTTCGAGGGTCCGCTCGCCCGGTTCGGCGGTCTCGATCCGCTCTACCAGGCATCGTCGGGGCTCGAGTACGAATCGGCGGCGGTGCACGAGGGCAACACACCGCTCTACTACCGGTTCGGAATGTGTGACGCGTCGAACGCGATGCTCTCTGTCGTCGCGGTGCTCGGAGCGCTCTACCACCGCATGCGCACCGGCGAGGGCCAGGAGGTGTGGACGTCGTTGTTCGACGGCGGCGCGATCTACACGTCCGATGCACACCTCGTCGGAGGCGTGCCGGCGCCGCGGCCGCACCTCGACAAGGAGCTCATGGGAGTCTCGGCGACGTACCGGCTCTACCGCACGCAGGACGACGACTGGATCTGCATCGCCGCATTCAGCGACGATCAGTTCCGTTCGCTGTGCAGCGTTCTCGGTGCGCCCGAGCTGCCCGACGACGAGCGCTTCGGATCCGTGGCCGCGCGTGCCGAACACCGGCGTCAGCTCGAGTCGATTCTCGAGCCGCTCTTCCGCACGAAGACAGCCGTGTTCTGGACGCGGACGCTCGACGATGCCGGCGTTCCGAACGAGGTGCCGTTCGACACCAAGGGCGGCGAGGCGCCGCTGTACGACTCCGACAACGTCGAGCTCGGACTCGTCGCGCGCTACTCGCACCCGGTGATGGGAGACATGCGCCAGTTCGGTCAGCTCGTGAACTTCTCGGAGACGCCGAGCCGTGTCGCCGGACCGCCGCCGCTCGTCGGTCAGGACACGCGCGCGATCCTGCGCGAGCTCGGCCGGCGCGACGCCGACATCGACACGTTGATCGCTACCGGCATCTGCTACGAACCCGACGAGCAATACGGCGAGCGGTTCCTGAACTGACCGCGGCTCCGTGACCTCGACGCTCCGCCTGCTTCCACCGGGCGCACACACCGGCTTTCTCGGCGAGCTCTGCGTTCCCGACGACCTCTACTGGATCGCGCGCGCGCCGGTCACGCTGGCGGGCATGTCGTATCCCGGCCGCGCCGACTGGCGGCTGCTGCACGAGCACGGCATCGGCCACGTCGTGTGTCTGACGAGCGACAGTCCCGGATACGACCCGGCGCCGTGCAGCCTCACCGCGATCCGGCTGCAGGACCTCGTGAGCGGAGGCGATCCCGACGAGCCCGAGCGCGAGCGTGCGCTCGTCGAGCGGGCCGCGGCCGACGTCGTCGCGCAGATCGAGCGCGGCGTCGGCGTCGCCGTGCACTGCATGGGCGGGCGCGGCCGCACCGGCACGGTGATCGGGACGGCTCTCGTCCGGCTCGGGCACGATCCCGAGGCGGTCGTCTCCCATCTCGACCGCGTGGCCAAGGCGCGTGGCCGGCGGGGATGGCCGGAGAGCCCATGGCAGGCGGCGGTGGTGCGCGCCGCGGGCTGACCGCGCGACGAGCGGCGGTCGGTCCGGTGACGACACCGGCGCCTTTGTCGGCGCCGCCACCCGACCGTCACTTCGGGATCAGGGCGCCTGCATCAGGTCAACTGCCCACGTTCCCGAGAGCGAACCGAAGTACTTCGCGTCACCGAACGCCCACACGCGGCCGTCCAGACCGAGCAGGTAGTAGCCGTCGTTCGAAGGCAACGAACGCATGCGGACACTCGGCACATACGGGTAGCCGTACACGCTGCGGACCCGCGGCATGCTGCCTTCGAACGGAACGTTGAAGGCGAAGATGCCGCCGTCGTCCGCGACCATCCAGTAACCGCTGCCGTTCGCGGCGGCGGTCATCGATCGCACCGGCTTCGACAGCGTCATCGCGCCGGTCGAGCCGTGGAACTTCGCGTCGCCGAACGAGAACACTCCCCCGTCGGCGGCGACGAACCAGTAGCCGCGGCCGTCACTCGTCATCGTCATGTCGAGGACGGGAGCACGCAGACGCCAGCCTCCCGTCGATCCGTAGAAGCGCGCGTCGCCGAAGGCGAACACGCCGCCGTCGCGACCGAGGAGCACGTACCCCATGCCCTTCGGCGTCGCCGCCATGCCGACGATCGGCGAGGTGAGCGGATGACCGAGCAGCCCGCCTCGGAACTGCGCGTCGCCGAACGAGTACACCGCACCGTTGGACCCGACGAGCCAGTAGCCCTTCCCGCTGGGTGTGCGCGCGGCCGCGACGATCGGCGCCGACAGCGACCGGCCGGACATGTCGCCGTAGAAGTGCGCCGCGCCGAACGGCCGGACATGACCGTCGGCCGTCACGATCCAGTACCCGTGACCCTTGGTGCCGTAGTTCACGAGCTGCGGCAGCGCCGCGGTGAGCGCGCCGCGCGGGTTGATGAGGCCCCATCCGAAGACGGGATCGTGCTTCGGGGCGCCGAGGTCGATCGCGCTCGCCTCGACCACGTGGATGAGTTGCGCGGCGGTGAGCTTCGGGTTCTCACCCAGCACGAGCGCGGCGGTCGCAGTTGCATACGGCGTCGCCATGGATGTGCCGCTCATGAGCGCGTACTGCGCGTTCCCCGTCCCGTAGGTCGACCAGATCAGATCGCCCGGTGCCGCGATGTCGACGTACTCGCCGGTGTTCGAGAAGCTCGCGTGCTGGATCGAGCTGTCGATCGCGGCGACCGCGACCGCCTCGGGGTAAGCCGCCGGATACGTCGGCTGGTTGCCGTCCTGGTACGAGTTGCCCGCGGCGGCGAACGTCACCACCTGGTGGATCAGTGCGTACTGGATGGCGACCCGCATGCCCGGCGACGGTCCGCCTCCGAGACTCAGGTTGATGAGACGCGCACCGTGGTCGACTGCCCAGATGATCCCCTGCGCCACATCCGATGAGGAACCGCTGCCGCTCGCATCGAGAATGCGGACCGGCATGATCTTCACGCCGGGAGCCGCGCCCGCGATGCCGACTCCGTTGTTCGGGTGCGCGGCGATGATCCCGGCGACGTGCGTGCCGTGCCCGGCGGGGTCGACCTCGCCGGTGCGCGCCGGGTCATAGGTGGCCGCGTCGGACGCGAGATCGGTACCCGGCACCACCGAGCCGACGAGGTCCTCGTGCGTAGCGCGCACTCCGGTGTCGACGACGGCGACGGTCACTCCCGCGCCGGTCGACGCGCTCCACGCCGATTCGAAGTCGACGGCGTTGAGCGCCCACTGCGAACTGCGCAACGCGTCGTTCGTCGCGAGGAGATGGACGGGTGCATCCTCCTCCTCGCTGAGCACCGTGTCGGTGTTTCGGCCGAGGCGGTCATCCATCGTCGCAACCGCGGCCTGCATGCCCCGGTCGACGTGCAGGTGACCGGACGGATCGCGGGTCACCGCCCACAGACCCTTCGTCGCGGCGGCGGCCGCGCCCGAAGATGCCATCCCCGAGCCCGCCACCCCGCCGAGAACCAACGCCGCGACGACCACGCGCCGCGCGTTCCGGCCCCAATTCCGGCTTGAATTCGCGCCTCCCAAACGCATGCAGTGGCATCGACACGTTCCGTGAGGGACTCAACCCCCAATACACACGCACCGTGACCACCCCAGAAACCTGCCAACAGTTGGCAGGAAATTCGGGCGCCGGTGCCGGTCTCCCTGCCAACAGTTGGCAGGAAATTCGGGCGCGGGTGACGGTCTCCCTGCTAACAGTTGGCAGGAAATTCGGGCGCCGGTGCCGGTTCCGCTGACAACAGTTGGCGCGTTTTGGGGGCGCGGTCAGCGGAGGAGAGATGCGACGAGGCCGGCTTGGCCGAGGTGGTACGTCACCATGATCGCGACCGGCGCCCAGGCCAGGCGACGGACGAACCGGTCCCAGGCGATCATCGAATCGGAAGCGACGAACAGGGTCGCTCCGACGGCGGCGAGCACGTTGCCGGTCGCGAGCGCGGTGGCGAGCATCGCCGAGATCACGGTCATGTAGAGCGCCACCGCGATCCGCAACTCGGCGGGCAGTCCGGCGCGCGCGATCGCACCGAGGATCGCGCGAGCGAGGGGTGCGACTACGAGCACGACGACGATCACCGCGATCGCGAACCCACCGGCGGTCGGGCCGGCACTCCAGAATCCCACCAGGTAGCACACATGCGCGGCGAGGAACGCGGCGAGTCCGGGCACGAACCGGTCTTGCGGCAGCATCAACAGCACGTCGCCTGCAAGCGAGAACACCAACGCCGAGACGAACCAGACCCGTCGCGTATGGGCGTCGGCAGCAGGGTCGAGGACACCCGCGGCGACGATCAATGCCACCATCGTCGCCGGCTTGCAGACATATTCCAGCATGCGCTGCGATCGGGCCTTGGCGACCCAGTCCCCTACCGCGAACCCGCCCGCGATCGCAAAGGCGACCGCCGTCGCCGCGTTCATGGCGCGAGCCGTTCGCGCAACCAGGCGTCCGCGCCGGCCCTGCGGTAGCGGACGCGGTCGTGCAACCGGTCGGCACGGCCCTGCCAGAACTCGACCTCGTGGGGCGAGACCCGGAAGCCACCCCAGAACGGCGGCAGCGGAGGCTCGGTTCCCGCGAACTCCGACTCCACCTCGGCCACCCGAGCCCGCACCTCGGTTTCCCCGACGACCGACGACTGCGGTGACGCCCACGCGCTGACACGGTGACCGCGGGGCCTGGTGTCCCAATACGCGACCGCCTCGTCGGTCGCGACGTGCGTGACCGACCCGGTCACCCGGACCTGCCGTTCTTGTTCTCGCCAGTGGAAGACGAGGGCGGCTCGAGGATTGTCGTCGAGCACGACGCCCTTCGCACTCGCCAGGTTGGTGAAGAACGCGAAGCCGCGTTCGTCGAGCCCGCGCATCAGGACCGTCCGAGCCGTGACCTCGCCGCCGGGCGTCGCAGTCGCCAGTGTCATCGCGTCGGGCTGGGTGACGCCGGCCGCGACCGCGTCGTCGTACCAACGCTGGAACTGGACGATGGGATCGGGATCGACGGATTCCGGGGTGAGCGTCACAGCCGGAAACGGTGCCAGAATGACGGCATGGCTTTCCACCACGTTGCCATCGCCACTCGTGATCTCGAAGCGACCCACCGCTTCTACACCGAAGCCATGGGCTTCGAGCTGGTGCACGTCGACACCATCCGGTACATGGAGAACGGCTGGGCGCGTCACCTCTTCTACGACACCGGCAACGGCGAGATGTTCGCGATCTGGGACCTCCATGACGCGGACCTTCCCGACTTCGATCCCGCGATCTCGACCGGGCTCGGGCTGCCGAACTTCGTGAACCACATCGCGTTCGACTCGACGCTCGACGGGCTCGACGCCAAGCGCGACCGCTGGCTCGACAACGGCCACGACGTCGTCCGCATCGACCACGGCTGGTGCGTGTCGATTTACGCCAACGATCCCAGCGGGATCATGGTCGAGTTCTGCGCGACGACGAAGACCTTCGGTGCGGACGATCGCCGCGAGGCGCTCAAGATGCTCGCCGCCGACCGTCCGGACGTCAGCCGCGACGAGCCGCCGATCGAGTTCTTCGAGGCCCGTTCACGCGACGACGCCGTCGTCTCGTAGCTGCGCGATCTCCCCGTCGTCGTACTCACCCAGGTCGCGCAGCACCTCGTCGGTGTCCGCGCCGAGCGCGGGACCGACCGATCGGATCGCGCCCGGAGTGCGCGAGAACCTCGGCACGACGCCGGTCATCGGCACGTCCGCGGCGAAGCCGCCCGCCAGACGCACGATCATGTCCCGCGCCGCGATGTGCGGATCGGCGAGCAGGTCGGCCGCCCGGTTGATCATCCCCACGGGAACGTCGTGGGCCCGGAGCAACGCGATCAACTCCTCGGCGCGCATCGTCGCGGTCCACGCCGCGATCTCCTCGTCGAGCGGATCCTGGCGCGCAGCGCGTGCCTCGTGTGACGCGAGCTCGCGAGCGAGATCAGGACGGTTCATCGCGTCGCACAGGCGCGCGAACACTGCGTCGGCGTTCCCCGCGATGACGACGTCGTGCCCGTCGAGCGTCGGATACGCGTTCGCGGGCGCGACGTCGCGCAGGATCCCTCCGCTGCGCATACGCGTCACGCCACCGAGCTCGAAGTCGGCCATCGTCGACTCCATCAACGCCATCACCGCCTCGTAGATCGCGACGTCGACCTCTTGCCCGCGACCACTACGGTTGCGCTCGTTCAGCGCGGCGAGCGCGCCCACGACTGCGAAGAGGCCCGCGAGGGAATCGCCGATCGAGATGCCGGTGCGCGCGGGCGGCCGATCCGGATCTCCGGTGGTGTGCCGGATCCCGCCCATCGCCTCGCCGATCGAACCGAAGCCGGGGTCGGCGGCGCGGGGACCGGTCTGCCCGAATCCCGACACGTGCACGAGCACCACACCCGGGTTGTCGCCGCTGAGCGTCGCGTAGTCGAGTCCCCAACCCGCGAGCGTGCCGGGCTTGAAGTTCTCGAGCACAACGTCGCACTGCGCCGCGATGCGCCGCGCCGCCGCGCGCCCGCGCGCGTCACGCAGGTCGATCGCGACCGATCGCTTGTTGCGCGCGATCGCCGGCCACCACAGGCTCCGTCCGTCGACGCGCACGCCGTAGCGGCGCATGATGTCGCCCGCGCCGGGCGGCTCGATCTTGATCACGTCGGCGCCGAGGTCGCCGAGCAGCTGACCGGCGAACGGTCCGGCGATGAACGCGCCGAGCTCGAGCACGCGCACTCCGGCCAGCGGGGTATCGGTCACGGGGCCGAAGAGTAGGGTCTCGCGGTCAAGGAGGTTCCAGTGGACTTCGCACTCAGCGCCCGGAGTCGGGAGCTCTTGGACCAGCTCGGCGAGTTCGACGCCGACGTCGTCCGGCCCGCCGAGCCGATCTATCGCGGCCAGCGCGAAGCATCGGGCGATCCGCACTTCCCGCCGCCGGTGATGGAGGAGCTGAAGGAGCACGCGCGCAAACGCGATCTCTGGAACCTTTTCCTTCCGGACTCCGAACACGGCCCCGGTCTCTCCAACCTCGAGTACGCGCCGCTGTGCGAGGTGATGGGCACGTCGCCGTTGCTCGGCGAGGCGACGAACTGCTCGGCGCCCGACACCGGCAACATGGAGATCCTCGCCCAGTTCGGCACCGCGTTGCAGCGGGAGCAGTGGCTGCGGCCGCTGCTCGACGGCGAGATCCGCTCGTGCTTCGCGATGACCGAGCCCTGGGTCGCGTCCAGCGATGCGACGAACATCTCGAGCCGGATCGAGCGCGACGGCGACGACTACGTCATCAACGGCCACAAGTGGTTCACGAGCGGGGCACTCGACCCCCGGTGCAAGCTCGCCGTGTTCATGGGCGTCACCGATCCCGACACCGACACGTATCACCGCCAGTCGATGATCCTCGTGCCGATGGACGCACCGGGCGTCACGGTGGTCCGCGGCCTGCCCGTGTTCGGGCACTCGGAGGGCGGCGGCCACGGCGAGACACTCTGGGAGAACGTGCGCGTCCCCAAGGAGAACATCCTCGGCGAGGAAGGCGCCGGGTTTGCGATCGCGCAGGCGCGCCTCGGGCCCGGTCGCATTCACCATTGCATGCGTGCAATCGGCATGGCCGAGCGCGCGCTCGAGTTGATGGCGGCGCGCGCGCAGTCGCGGGTCGCGTTCAAGAAGCCCCTCGCCGACCAGGGTGTGGTGCAGGCGAACATCGCGGAATCGCGGATGCAGATCGAGCAGGCGCGGCTGTTGACCATGAAGGCCGCGTGGATGATGGACACCGCCGGCAAGAAGGCCGCGCGTACCGAGATCGCGGCGATCAAGGTGGTCGCGGCGCGCGTGGCCACCGACGTCATCGACCGCGCCATCCAGCTGTTCGGCGGCGCCGGCGTCACCGACGACTGGCCGCTCGCGTCGATGTACGCCCACGCGCGCACGCTGCACCTCGTCGACGGCCCCGACGACGTGCACCTGCGCCAGATCGCGCGCGACGAGCTCGGCCGGTACGCCTCGTTGCGCCCGGACGGATTTTGATGACACGCCGAGCGCGATGAAGATCCGGATCGGCTACGGCCTCGGCAACCTGCGACCGCTGTCGGGCGACGCGCTCGGGTCGTTGGCCGTGGGACTGGAACGCAACGGCTTCGACTCGCTCTGGTTGCCGGAGCGCATCAGCGGACCCGCGCCCGATCCGGTCGTTGCACTCACGTTCGCCGCCGCGCGCACGGAGAGGATCAAGCTCGGCACAAGCGTGTCGGTGCTGCCGGGCCGCAGTCCGGCCCTCGTCGCCAAGGAATGGGCGACGCTCGACGCGCTCTCCGACGGCCGGGCCCTGCCCGCGTTCGGGCTCGGCATCGCGCACCCCGTCGAGCAACAGGCGTTCGGCGTCGATCGCGCCGACCGGGCGTCGATCTTCGACGAAGCGCTGCCCTTGTTGCGCCGCCTGTGGTCCGAGGACGACGTGAACCACGACGGCCGGTGGTTCCACTACGAGCACATGAACGTGCTGCCGAAGCCCGCGCGTCCGCTCGACGTGTGGCTCGGCGGCCGTGCGCCTTCGGAGCTGCGGCGGATCGGACGCCTCGCCGACGGCTGGCTGGCGAGCTTCGCCACGCCGGAGCAGTGCAAGGCCGCGCGGGTGACGATCGAGGAGACGGCCGATGCCGCCGGGCGCGTGATCGACCCCGAGCACTTCGGCGTGATGGCGCTGTACACCCACGGCGAGCTGCCCGACGGGTTCGCCGCGGCAATCAGGTCTCGGAACCCCGACGCGGAGATCGCCGACCTCGTCGCGCGCGGTTGGTCCGAGCTCCGAGACCTCTGCGAGCGCTATGTCGCGGTCGGATTCTCGAAGCTCGTTCTCGTTCCGCTCGGAGCGCCCGCCGACTGGACCGACGAGCTCGCCGCCGGCGCCGACGCGCTGCTCGGGTTGCAGACGCCGGGGCGGACGTAGCGCGCTAGACCTCGAGGAACCGGCGCAGCCCGATCGTCGAGCCGATCACGCCGATCGCGGCGCCGATCAACAAGACCAGCATGCCGATACCGATGGCATCGGCGGAGGTGACCCGGAACGTCGACAGCAGGTTCTGCTGGTGCCGCAGCAGGTTGGCGATGATGATCTTGAGCGCCCACACGAGCCCGAACGCGAAGCCGGCGCCGATCGCGCCCTGCACGAATCCTTCGGCCATGAACGGGATCCTGACGAACCAGTTCGACGCGCCGACGAGCTTCATCACCTCGATCTCGCGCCGGCGCGCGAAGGTCGCCAGGCGAATCGTGTTCACGATCAAAAAGAGCGAGGACGCGAGCAGGACGGCGGCCATGGCGATGAACGTGAGCCGGATCCAGCGCGTCGCGGTGAGCAGCCGCTTGATCTGTTGCTCGGCCGTGATGACGGTATCGACGCCGAGCTGGCTCGTGTACTTGTCGGCGAGGAGCTGGGTGTCCTGCGCACTCTTGGGAGCGACGCGGAAGGACTCCGGTAGGTCGCTCGGCTTCGTCGACTCGACGAGCGCGGGCTGGTCGGAGAACTCCTTTTTGAAGATCGCGTACGCGTCGTCCTTGTTGAGGTAGTTGATGCTCTTGACCTGTGGGTCGCTTTCGAGCTGCGACTGGATGTCGGCCACCTGCGACGCGGGCGCGTCGACCTTCATGAAGATCTCGAGCTCGATCCCGTGCTTCCACTGCTGCGTGCCATGGTCGACCGTCGCCTGCACGAGCAGGATGCCACCGAACAGGAAGAGCGAGATGGCGACGGTGATGATGCCGGCGATCGTCATCATCAGGTTCCGTCGCAATGAGATGAGCGTTTCGCGTACGAAGTACGCCAGGCGTGACATCAGCTTCCGACTCCGTAGACGCCACGCACCTGGTCGCGTACGAGCGTGCCTCGATCGAGCTCGATCACCCGGCGGCGCATCGCGTCGACGATGCGCTGGTCGTGCGTGGCCATGACGACCGTCGTGCCGGTGCGGTTGATACGGTCGAGCAACCGCATGATGCCGACGGTCGTCGCCGGGTCGAGGTTTCCGGTCGGCTCGTCGGCGAGGAGGATCAGCGGGCGGTTCACGAACGCGCGCGCGATCGAGACGCGCTGCTGCTCGCCGCCGGAGAGCTCCGTCGGGAAGTTGGAGGCCTTCTTCGTCAGGCCGACGAGATCGAGGATCTGCGGCACCTGCGTGCGCACGATGTGCTTGGGCCGGCCGATGACCTCGAGCGCGAACGCGACGTTCTCGTAGACGGTCTTGTTGGGCAGCAGCTTGAAGTCCTGGAAGACGCAGCCGATGTTGCGGCGCAGCTGCGGCACCTTCCACGAACCGAGGCGGCCGATGTCACGACCCGCGACGAGCACCTTCCCCTCCGTGGCCACTTCGTCGCGAAGCAGCAGCTTGAGGAAGGTGGACTTGCCGGAGCCCGACGGGCCGACGAGGAAGACGAACTCGCCCTTCAGGATCTCGAGGGAGATATCCCGGAGTGCGACGACCTCACCTTTGTACGTCTTCTGGACGTCTTCGAAACGGATCATGTGGGGAAAGGCATCGGAAGCGGAAAAAGGCTACCAGCGGTGCCCGGGAGCCTAGGGGTCGGTGACGAATTAAACCGAATTGCGAGCTCTACGCCATTGCAGATAGGCCTCGACGAAGCCATCGAGGTCGCCGTCGAGCACCGCTTGCACGTTCCCCGTTTCGAAGCGGGTGCGCTCGTCCTTGACGAGTTGGTACGGGGCGAGCGTGTAGGTGCGGATCTGGTTGCCGAAAGCGACGTCCTGTTTCTCGCCCGAGAGCCGCTCCAACTCACGGCGCTGCTCTTCGCGCTTCCGCTCGGCGAGGCGCGCCGCGAGGATCTGCATGGCCTTCGCCCGGTTCTGCAGCTGTGAGCGCTCGTTCTGGCACGATACGACGATGCCGGTGGGCAGGTGGGTGATGCGCACCGCGGAGTCGGTGACGTTCACGTGCTGGCCGCCGGCACCCGACGACCGGTAGGTGTCGATCCGCAGGTCGTTCTGGTCGATCTCGGGCTCCTCGGCGTGGTCGAGCGCCGGGACGCAGTCGAGCGAGGCAAACGCCGTCTGTCGACGGGCGTTCGCGTCGAACGGCGAGATGCGGATGAGGCGATGCACCCCGCGCTCGCCTTCGAGCATGCCGTACGCGTAACGGCCCTTCACGATGAAGGTCGCGGAGGTGATCCCGGCTTCTTGGCCTTCTTGGATCTCGTCGAGCTCGAACTCGAAGCCCTTCGACTGCGCCCACCGCTGGACCATGCGGAGCAACATCTGCGCCCAGTCCTGCGCGTCGGTGCCGCCCGCGCCGGAGTGGATCTCGCAGATCGCGTCGCGTTCGTCGTGTTCGCCGCTGAACAGCGCCCGCAGTTCGAGCTTGTCGAGATCGCGGGCCAGGGACGCGACCGCGTCGGCGATCTCGGACTCGACCGAGTCGTCACCCTCGTCGCGCGCGAGCTCGTACAGCGTCTCGACATCGGACAACCGCTCGTCGAGCGCGCCGATCACCTCGACGTCCTCACGGACGCTCGACATCTCGGACGTGACCTGGCGAGCACGATCGGCGTCGTCCCACAGGTCGGGTGCGCTCGCCTGCACCTCCAGTTCGGCGAGGCGCTCCCGGGCCGCGTCGATGTGCAGGTACTTGTGCGCGTCGGCGACACGCCGCGCGACATCACCGAGCTCTTCGGAGAAGTCCCTCACGGAGCGTCAGCGCCCGTGACAGAGCTTGTACTTCTTGCCGCTCCCGCAGAAGCACGGCTCATTGCGACCCGGGGTCTTCTCGGCGCGGACCGGCTGCTGTTGCACCATCTCCGGCGCGACGGGCATCGGTTGATCCTCGTCGAACGGCAATTCCGCAGCCTGCGCAGCGCGAGCGGCCTCGATCGCGTTCGACCCTTGCACCGGGTCGCTCGGGGCGCTGTAGGAGACATTGCGAATGTCGGGACGCGGTTCCTCGTCGACGACGACCTGCAGGTGGAAGACGTACCGCACGAAGTCGTCTTCGATCTGGCCCATCATCGCCTCGAACATGTCGAAGCCCTCGCGCTGCCATTCGGTGAGCGGGTCCTGCTGGCCCATCGCGCGCAGGTTGATGCCCTCCTGCAGGTAGTCCATCTCGTAGAGGTGCTCGCGCCAGTGCTGGTCGATCACGGAGAGCATCACGCGCCGTTCGATGTCGCGCAGCGTCTCCTCGCCGACGATCTGCGCCTTCTCCTCGTAGAGCACGCTCGCGTCCTCCACGAACAGGTTCTCGATGGCTTCGCGGCCGAGGAGCTCGTCGACCTGTTCCTTCGTGATGCGCGTCGGGTAGTAGAGCCGGGCGGCGTCGAGCAGGCCCGGGACGTCCCAGTCCTCGTAGAACTCGCCGACGCAGTACTCGCCGACGAGGCGGCTCAGCGCGGACTCGATCGCCTCCACCGCCTCGTGTGCGAGGTCTTCGCCGTCGAGGATCTGCTGGCGGCGGCGGTAGATGATCTTCCGCTGCTCGTTCATCACCTCGTCGTACTTGAGGACGTTCTTGCGGATCTCGAAGTTGCGGTCCTCGACCGTGCCCTGCGCGCGCTCCACCGCGCGCGAGACCATCTTCGACTCGAGCGGCAGGTCGTCGGGGAATGACGCGTTCATCACACGCGACATCATTCCGGTCGCGAAGAGTCGCATGAGCTCGTCCTCGAGCGAGAGGTAGAAGCGACTCTCGCCCGGGTCGCCCTGACGGCCGGCGCGGCCGCGGAGCTGGTTGTCGATGCGGCGCGACTCGTGGCGCTCGGTGCCGAGCACGTAGAGACCCCCGAGTTCGCGGACCTTCTCGCCCTCGGCCTTGCAGGACTGCTCGAACGACGGCAGGAGCTCGTGGAACCGGGCGTCGTACTCGGGGGTGTCGACGGCGAGACCCTCCTTCAGGCACTCGCGTTGCGCGAGGCCCTCGGGATTCCCTCCGAGGAGGATGTCGACGCCGCGGCCGGCCATGTTCGTGGCGACCGTGACCGAACCGAGCTGGCCCGCCTGGGTGACGATGTGCGCTTCGCGCTCGTGCTGCTTGGCGTTGAGCACCTCGTGCGGAATGCCCTTGCGCTGCAGTGCTCGCGACAGTTTCTCCGACTTCTCGACCGAGATCGTTCCGACGAGGACGGGCTGGCCCTTTTCGTAGCGCTCGGCGATGTCGTCGATCGAGGCACGGAACTTCGCGTCCTCGGTCTTGTAGATGTAGTCCGAGTAGTCGGCGCGGATCATCGGGCGGTTGGTGGGGATCGACACGACCTGCAGGTCGTACGTGTGCGCGAACTCTCCTGCTTCGGTCGAGGCCGTGCCGGTCATGCCGCTGAGCTTCTCGTACATGCGGAAGTAGTTCTGCAGCGTCACGGTCGCCAGCGTCTGGTTCTCCTCTTTGATCTTGACGCCCTCTTTGGCTTCGACGGCCTGGTGCAAACCCTCGCTCCACCGCCGGCCTTCGAGCACACGGCCGGTGAACTCGTCGACGATCTTCACCTCGCCGTCCTGGATGATGTAGTCGACGTCGAGCTTGAAGAGCTCTTTGGCGCGCAGGGCCTGCTGCAGCTGGTGCACGTAGTTCTGGTGCACGTTCTCGTAGAGGTTCTCGACGCTCAGCGCCTGCTCGACCCGGGCGATGCCATCCTCGGTGGGAACGATCGTGCGCTTCGCCTCGTCGACTTCATAGTCGCGCTCGCGCTGCAGGCCGCGCACGATGCGGGCGAACTGGTAGTAGAGCTCGGCGGCGTCGGCGGCACGGCCCGAGATGATGAGTGGTGTGCGCGCCTCGTCGACGAGGATCGAGTCGACCTCGTCCACGATGGCGAAGTAGTGCGGCGACCACGACTGGTTGCGCAGGCCGCGCTGCACCTGCTCGGCGATGTCGACGACCATGTTGTCGCGCAGGTAGTCGAAGCCGACCTCGTTGTTGGTGCCGTAGGTGATGTCGCAGTTGTATTGCGCGCGTTTCTCGTCGGGCGTCGAGTCGTCGGGGATGACGACGCCGACCTGCAGGCCGAGGAAACGGTGGAGACGTCCCATCCACTCGGCGTCGCGCTTGGCCAGGTAGTCGTTCACCGTGACGAGGTGGACGCCGCGACCGGCCAGCGCGTTCAGGTACGCGGGCAGCGTGGAGACGAGCGTCTTCCCCTCGCCGGTCTTCATCTCGGCGACCCAGCCGAGGTGGAGCGCGGCGCCGCCCATGACCTGCACGTCGTAGTGCCGTTGCCCGAGGACGCGCCGGCCGGCTTCACGGACGACGGCGAACGCCTCGGGGAGCGCGTCGTCGAGCACCTCGGCGACCGCTTCGTTCTCGCGCTCCTCGTTCTTGGCCTCGGACCGTGCGCGGTCGACCCGCTGCTTGAACTCAGCTGTCTTGGCGGCGAGCTGCTCGTCGGAGAGGCGCTCGGTCTCGGGCTCGAGTGCGTTCACCTCGGGCACGATCGCCTGGACGGCCTTGAGCCGCTTGCCTTCCCCCGCGTGGAGGATTTTGTTGAACAGACCCATGCGGCGGGCGAGTCTACCGGCGGGTCCGAGGGGCAACCGGCCGCCTGCCGGCCGGCGGACGAAGTCGGCTCGAGGCGGTTCCGGTCACGGTGCGTCGACCAATTTCTCGCGCACTGCGTACATCGCGGCTTCGACCCGCGAACGTGCTTCGAGCTTTTCGAGAATGTTGCGCACGTGGTTGCGGACAGTGTTCTCGGCTATCACCAGCTCGGTCGCGATGTCCTTGTTGGACATGCCCCGGGCGATGAGCCGGAGCACCTCGAGCTCGCGGCGCGTGAGCCGCCGGCCGTCGTGCTCGGCTTCGACGCGGCGTGACAACGCGTTGAATTCGGAGAGAAGCTTCGTCGTCATCATCGGCGAGACGAGCGCCTGACCGCTCGCCACCGCACGGATCGCGTCGGCGATCTCGTCGATCGCGACCTCCTTCAGGAGATAGCCCGTCGCACCGGCGCGCACCGCGCCGTACAAGTCGTCCTCGTCCTCCGACTCGGTCAGCATCAGGATCCGCACCGCGGGCTGGGTCGCACGGATTCGGCGAGCGGCCTCGATCCCGTTCATGCCCGGCATCCGCACGTCCATGAGCACGAGGTCGGGCAGCCACTCGGCGGCAAGCTCGATCGCCGACTCGGCATCGCGCGCCTCGGCCACGACTTCGATGTCGGGCGCGGTCGCCAGCACCGAGAGGAGACCGTGCCGGAACAGCGCGTGGTCGTCGACGACGAGCACGCGAACGAGTGGTGCCTCCTCACCGACGACGTCGACCACGACGCGTCAGCCCGAAACTTCGATCAGTCCGAGCGCGCCGTCGCGGCGCCGGTAGAGGACGGCCGCGTTGTCGGATTCCGAGTTGCGGAAGAGGAAGAAATCATGGCCGAGCAGCTCCATCTGCAGCGCGGCTTCCTCCGGCGGCATCGGCTTCACCGCGAACTGCTTGTTCTTCACGATGGGTGGACCGAAATCGGGTTCGTCGGTGTCGGCGGCAGGAGCGTTCGCCGTTCCGCCGGGCGCTTGACCGTTCGTGACCGCGCCGGCGCGCGGCGCGGACCGTCCGCGGCGCCGCACGCGCCGCTCGTGCAGCCGGCGCATCTGTTGTTCGACCTTGTCGAGCGCGACGTCGAGCGCCTGCGCGTGTTCGGCCGCGGCCGCGCTGCCCTTGACGAGATGCTGCTTCAGGTGCACCAGGATCTCGCACGTGCACGAATCGCCGGCTCGTTGCGTCGGGGCCTCGGCGTAGTCGACCTCGACGCGTCGCACATCGGCCGCGAACTTCGTGATCCGCTGCAGCTTCTCCTGCGTAACCGCCCGGAGAGACGCATCGACCTCAACGTGCTTGCCGGCTACAACGACGTCCACGTGCTCCCTATCGTGATCCCAGCGAGTTCGGTTTCCGAAGGTCGGACGGAGCGATCGGAGTCACCGGAGTATATGCACGCTCCGGTGAGACGGTCCCGGGTCGTGGCGTGCGAGCGATCGTGACTGCAAACACGCGCGCCGCTCCCGACGAACGGAGCGCTCGGGCCGCGGATCCGAGCGTTCCACCTGTGGTGGCGACGTCGTCGACGACGAGAATCGTCGCTCCGTCATTGCGTCCGATCGGGCGCAGGTCGGGACCGGTGCGGCGTGCGGAGGCGGCGAGTCCGGTCTGCGCACGCCCGAGCGCGCGCGAGAGCCGCGCCGCCGCCGGTACGCGGATGTCGCGGGCTACGCAGCGGGCGAGAAGCTCGCCGTGGTCGACGCCCTGTGACCGCATTCGTGCGGCGCTCGCGGGCACCCACGTCACCAAATCGACGGGGGCCGGCGCGCCCGCGACCAGCGCGGCGACGCGTTCGGCGACGGCGGGCAAGAACCGCCGTTCGCCGCGGTACTTGCTCCGCGCGACCATCTCGCGCGCGACGCCGCGGTAGACGAAGCACGACGCCCACCAGTCGAGCGGGGGTGGTGGCGGCGCGAAGCGCGGCGCCTCGAGCGTCGCCTCGCATCGGGCGCACACGAGCGCGCCGGGCGCACCGCAACCGGGACAGCGCGCGGGCAACAGCGCATCCAGCACGTCGCCGAGCATCCGCCTCGGTGCGGCCGGGAGCCGGTTCCGGGTCGCCATGGCCGCGACCCTACGGCGGCGCTGCGACAGCTTGCGCGGCCCGGCGCACGTGCGCGGGGAGCGACCGCCGGAACGGGCGCCGGGCGACGCCGCACTCGGTGACGATCGCAGTGACGAGCCGCGCGGGCGTGACGTCGAACGCGGGATTGAACGCACACGCGCCGCGCGGTGCGATGCGGCGCGTCCCGATCGTGGTGATCTCGTCGCCCGCGCGCTCCTCCACGACGATCGCATCGCCGCCGGGCGTCGCCAGGTCGATCGTCGATGCCGGTGCCGCGACGTAGAACGGGATGTCGTGATGCCGCGCCGACACCGCGAGGCCATACGTGCCGATCTTGTTGGCGACGTCGCCGTTGGCCGCGATGCGATCGGCGCCGACGATCACGAGGTCGACCTCGCCGCGCGCCATCAGCGCGGCGGCGGCGACGTCGGCGACGAGCGTCGCGTCGATGCCGATCCGTTCGCACTCCCACATGGTGAGGCGGGCCCCTTGCAGGAGCGGCCGGGTCTCGCCGGCCCAAACGCGGGGGTGGCGTCCGGCGTCGAACGCGGCGCGCACGACGCCGAGGGCGGTGCCCCAGCCGACGCATGCGAGGGCGCCGGTGTTGCAGTGCGTGAGGATCGACGCCGAGTCCGGGACCAGGGCGAGCCCGTGCGCGCCGATCCGCCGGTTGCGCAATACGTCGTCGGCCGCGATCGCGTACGCGGCAGCGAGCGCACCGGCGTGGCCGCCGACTTCGAACGCTTCGAGGCCGCGCTCGACACCCCAGGCCAGGTTCACCGCGGTGGGCCGGGCCCGGGCGATGCGGCCCGCGGCGGCGCGGACCTGGCGTTTGGTCCGAAGCCCCGACGACGCGAGGGCCACCCCGAAGGCGCCGGCCGCGCCGAGTGCGGGCGCGCCGCGCACTGCAAGGGTCGCGATCGCTTCGACGAGCGAGTCGACGTCCGTGCACTGCACGAAGGCGACCTTCGCCGGAAGCGCTCGCTGGTCGAGCAGACGAACCGCGCCGTCGCGCCATTCGATCGTCGGCGGGATCGGATCGTCCGCCGTCACGGGCAGATCAGAAGGGCAGGAAGCTCAGCGGGTTGCTGCGCTCCTCGAGCGACCGGAGCCGCCCATTCACGCCGTTCACCCACTGGTCGCCTTCCTCGTCGTGCGTGAGGATCCAGAACCGCTCCTCGCGCATCGCGTCGAGCACCTTGGCGGCGACGTCCTCCGGAGGCATGCCCTTTTCGATGAAGCCGCGCAGGAGCGAAGCGACGTCACCCTCCGGCGCCTCGGGCTCCTGCAGGTGCTCGGGCCGGTTGCGCGCGCTCTCCGCGATGCCGGTGTTCACCCAGCCCGGGCAGAGCACCGACACCTTCACGTGCGGCGCCGTCATCGCCAGCTCGTGGTGCAACGTCTCCGAGATACCGACCACTGCGTGTTTGCTCGCGTTGTACGGACCCATGAACGGCGCGGCGACGAGGCCGGCGACCGACGCCGTGTTGACGATGTAGCCCTCCGCCTGCTCGATGAGCAGCGGCACGAAACTGCGCACGCCGTGGATGACGCCCCAAAGGTCGACACCGAGCACCCACTCCCACGTCGACAGCGGCATCTCCCACGAGAGGCCGCCCGCGCCGACACCGGCGTTGTTGCAGAAGACGTGTACGCCGCCGAAGTGCCGGACCGCGGCGTCGGCGAGCGCCTGCATCTGCGCCGGTTCGGTGACGTCGGTGACGACTCCCTCGGCGCGCGCGCCGTTCTCACGCAGCTCCGCGAGCGCGCGATCGAGCGCGGATGGTTCGATGTCGCCGATCACGACCTTGGCGCCTTCGGACGCGAACCGCCGAGCGAGCGCGTACCCGATCCCGCTCGCCCCACCGGTGACGACGGCGACTCTGTCGTTCAGGTCCTGCACGATGACGATGGCCCCCTCGCGGAGGCGCGCCCTTCGGCACGCCTCCGCTGCGTTCGATCGGCCGAATCGTAACGCCCGCGGCGCGCAGGACGTCCGGCGACGAGCCGTTCCGCTCAGTAGCGGTAGTGATCGGGCTTGTACGGACCCGCCACGGGCACGCCGATGTACTCGGCTTGCTCCTCGGTGAGGGTCGTGAGCTTCGCGCCGAGCTTGTCGAGGTGCAGACGCGCGACCTTCTCGTCGAGGTGCTTCGGCAACACGTGCACCCGCCGCTCGTAGAAGTCGGTGTGCGTGTAGAGCTCGATCTGCGCGATGACCTGGTTCGTGAAGCTGTTCGACATCACGAAGCTCGGGTGGCCGGTCGCGCAACCCAGGTTCAACAGCCGGCCCTCGGCGAGCACGATGATCGCGTGGCCGTCGGCGAACACCCATTCGTCGACTTGGGGCTTCACGTTGCGCCGTTCGATGCCGGCAACCTTGGCGAGGCCGGCCATGTCGATCTCCGTGTCGAAATGACCGATGTTGCCGACGATCGCGTTGTGCTTCATCCGCTTCATCGCGTCGACGCCGAGAACGTTCTTGTTGCCGGTCGTCGTCACGAAGATGTCGGCGGTCTCGACGACGTCGTCGAGCGTCGTGACCTGGTAGCCCTCCATCGCGGCCTGCAGCGCGCAGATCGGGTCGATCTCGGTGACGATGACCCGGGCACCCTGGCCCCGCAACGATTGCGCGCAACCCTTGCCCACGTCGCCGTAGCCACAGACGACCGCGACCTTGCCGGCGATCATCACGTCGGTCGCACGGTTGATGCCGTCGATCAACGAGTGGCGGCAGCCGTAGAGGTTGTCGAACTTGCTCTTCGTCACCGAGTCGTTGACGTTGATCGCCGGGAACAAGAGGGTGCCCGCCGCGTGCATCTGGTAGAGCCGGTGCACGCCGGTGGTCGTCTCCTCGGTCACGCCCTTGATGCCCGCGGAGACCTCGTGGAACAGGCGCGGCGACTCGTCCTGCAGGCGCGCGAGCAGCTTCAGGACGACGGCGAACTCCTCGCTGTCAGCCGTCTCGGCGGGCGGGACCTTGCCCGCGATCTCGTACTCGACGCCCTTGTGGATCAGCAGCGTCACGTCGCCGCCGTCGTCGAGGATCATGTTGGGGCCGCCACCGTCGGGCCAGCGCACCACTTGCTCGGTGCACCACCAGTACTCCTCGAGCGACTCGCCCTTCCACGCGTACACCGGGATGCCGCGCGCCGCGATCGCCGCGGCCGCGTGGTCCTGCGTGGAAAAGATGTTGCAGCTCGCCCAGCGGACCTCGGCGCCGAGCTCGACGAGCGTCTCGATGAGCACCGCGGTCTGGATCGTCATGTGCAAGGAGCCGGTGATGCGGGCACCCGCGAGCGGCTTGGTCGCGCCGTACTCGGCCCGGCACGCCATCAGCCCGGGCATCTCGACCTCGGCGAGCGCGATCTCCTTGCGGCCCCAGTCGGCGAGGGAGAGGTCGGCGACCTTGCAGTCGGTGAAGGTTCCCGACGCGGTCGAGCGTGATTCGGTCTTGGTCATTGTCTGGTCCTCCGGTTGCGGGCGCGGTCGACGCGCCGTTCTCTGCACGGAGGCCGGCCCGGATCACCGGGTGACAGCCCAGAGGGCCCGACCGCGTGGAAATGCTAGCGCAGGTCGCGCTATCCCGCGCCCGAGGCGCTCACTCGAACGCGAACGGCGGGTACTCGTCGGTCAGCAGCAGCAGGTAGGCCTCGACGCGGAGCCACCACCCGAAGACGTTCATCACGAAATCGCGCATCCCGGCCGGCCACTTCCCCGTGAACAGCACGGCGAAGAAGGCGATCACCGTCACGACGCCCGCCGCGAACCACAGCACCGCCAGGACGATCAGCTGCGGGATGACGAGAATGATCCGGAAGCCGACGGTGAGCCGGTTGCGCTCCTGGATCGCGGGTTGGGGTTGCACGTCGACACGCACACGCGGATCGGAGCCGGGATCGGCGGGCGTCGTCTCGAACGTGAACGGCGGGTACTCCTCGCGCAGGAAGAACATGTACGTGTACGTGCGCAGCGAGTAACGCATGAACAGCGCCTGCATGTTCGCGAGGCCGTCCGGCAGTCTTCCCGTGAAGACGATCACGAACCACGAGATGAGCGCCACGACCTCCGACACGAGCTGCAGCACGTAGAGCACGAAGACGTGCGGAATGACGAGCAGCCACTGCACGAGCGGCCGCCAATTGGCGATCTTGTCGGGAGCGTCGAACGCGAGAGTGGCGGGATACGACGATGTTCCTTCGGGCATGAGACTGCTCCGCGTGCGTCGGGGTGGCGTTCAGTGTCACCCGCAATGCCGCGGCGCGGGGGGATTTCAGGACTTCGCGCAATCCGCAGGGGCGGGAACGAAGTCGGGTCCGTGGGGCCCGGCCACGAGCGCCGAGCAGCCGAAGCCCGAGAACGTCGTGTCGGCGTCGACGGTTCCGCCGTCCGCGAAGTGCACCGTGGTCTGCGTGCGCCGGATGAACCCCTCGGCGTCGACCGACACTCGCATCGCCGTTCCCGTGTACCCCTCGGCGACGAGCGACTGGTCGGCCGCCGCCGCGGCGATCGCCTGCTGTGGCGTGCGCTGAACGTTCGACGCGTGCAACCAGTTCACGTCGACGGAGTACACCGTCACGCCGATGCCGTCGACCGTCCCCGTCCCGAGCTCCGAGGCTCCCATGATCGATTCGCGCGCGAGCGCGAGGTAACCCGTCGGTGTCGCGAGGCTGTTCATCGCGACCGCGCCCTGGCGGCGGCCCAGCGTTCCGAGCACGTATGCGGCGAACGCCGAGAGGGGCGCACCGGTGCCGGCGCCGGTCGTGCCGTAGTCGCCGCCGCCCGACTCCCACACGTTGGTGCCGTCGTAGCGCGTCGTGATGTCGCCGTACCCGCCGACGCCCGCGACGGTCACGATCCCGAGCGGTTGCACGCTCACCGTTCCCCGCCCGCTGATCGTCATGCCCCCGGTGGCGCTCATCCGGTATCGGATCTCGTAGTTGTCCGCGGCCGTCGTCTGCGCGAGCGCGGACTCGACCGCGACTCGCGACTGCTTCTCGTCGTCGGTGCGCGAAGACTTCGGGCGCGTGTCGATGCGCGTGCTGCGGTGGGTGTGACCCTCGGCGATGCGTGCCGTCGCGATCACACCCCCGCCGATCAGCGCGACGACAACGGCCGGTACCAGGAGCCGAGCGAGCCGGGCGGCTCGCCGTCGCGGCGGTCGCGCGTCCGACTCGTGGAGCTCGACGACCGGGACGGCGTTCGGATCCATACGCATTGAGACGCCACCACCCCCTTCCGGGTTGCATCCGATCGGGCCGGCAATCGCGCCGGGCTTCTACCCCGTGCCGGCGAGCCGCGACTTCAGGGCGGCGATCGCGTCGATGGGGCCGGGATCGACGTCGTTCTGGAGCGCGAGATAGCAGCTCGCCCAGTCGCCGAAGTACATGAGGTCGAGGAGCTGCGCCAGACGCCCGCCGCCCTCCGCTTCGACGGTCAGTATCTGGTGCACGCACTCGTCGACGAGGTCCCTCGTCGCGCCGAAGCGTGGCGCGAGGCGGGCGTGCTCGAAACCGTGGCGCAGCTCCACGAGCGAGAAGAGCTGCCGTGTCACGTCGCCGTTCTGGCCCCAACCGCAGATCTCGTTGTGGCCGAGCTCGGGGTGCTGGTTCCAGAATGCGGGCGCTTTGGCGTTCTCGTTGACGTCGCACTTCCAGCGGTACGCAGCGACGCCGCCGAGCGCGCCACCGCCGTAGAAGATCGGGATCGTGCGGCCGAGTTGCCGCGCGATCTCACGAGCCGGATTCGCGGCGCCGGTCACTGATTCGGCGCACCGATCGCGCCGCCGCGCGAGCTGCGCCTGTGCGGTGACGAGATTCGCGTGTCCGCTCGGCGCGAGCCCGGCGCGAAAGAGCGTGACGACGACCGGCGCGACCAGCGCGCCGATCGCGGAGCGGGGCAGGTACCCCTCGGGGCAGGGCATGTGCAACGCGTCTGTGTCGCGCGCGAGCGCGGCGAGGTCGCCGTCGCGACACACTGCGACGAGCCGGGCGCCCCGTTCGACCGCGCTCGCCGCCATGGAGACCGTCTCTTCGGTGTCGCCCGAATACGAAACGGCGATCGCGAGCGTGCCCGGACCGACGAACGCGGGCGTACGGATCTGCTTCAGCACGTTGATCGGGACGGGGATCTCGTCGTTGAACGCCGCGGCCACGATGTCGCCGACGATCCCGGAGCCGCCCATGCCGAGCATGATGATGTTGCGGATCGCCTCGGCCCGCGGGAAGGCGTCGGCGTGGATCTCTCCCGCGACCTCGTGCGCGTGTGCGAGTTGTTCGGGGAGTCCGCTGACCGCGTCGAGAAAGCCGAGGCTGTCCGTCGTCACTGCTCGAACGTCGGCTTCAAGCCTTCGTCGTCGGCCTTCTTCGACAAGCGGGCGTGTTCGGCGTCGTCGACCGACTCCGCGTCGTCGATCAGGAGGTCGGGGATGTCTCCGTCGAGCACGCGATAGCGGCGCCGCAGACGCGGGTTGTACAGCGACTGCTCGTCGGCGAAGTACAGCAGCGGCCCCTTGTCCTGCGGGCACGCGAGGATTTCGAGCAGTTTCGGGTCGAGGGCCATGGCGCGCAGACTACCCGGGGGCGTTCCGCACGGTCGCGCCCACCTCGTCGCTACGTGCGGATGATGGCGAGCACCTCCGCGGTGTGCGCTTCGCACCGTGTCGCGTCGGGCGCCTCGAGGTTGAGTCGCAGCAGGGGTTCGGTGTTGCTCGGGCGCAGATTGAACCACCACTCACCGCAGTCGACCGTCAACCCGTCGAGACGATCCTGTTGGTACGACGCGTACTCGCCGGCGACGCGCTCGATGAGAGCCTGCGGATCGTCGACACGCGAGTTGATCTCGCCACTCTGGACGTAACGCTCGAACGGCTTGCGCAGCTCGGAGAGCGGAACGCCGGCGCGGCTCAGTTGCTCGAGGACGAAGAGCGCGGCGATCGAACCGGAGTCGGCGCGCCAGTTGTCGCGGAAGTAGTAGTGCGCCGAATGCTCGCCGCCGAAGATCGCGCCGGTCTCGGCCATGATCTGTTTGATGAAGGAGTGACCGACCCGGGCGCGCACCGGCGTGCCGTTGTGCTCGCGAATGATCTCCGGAACCGCGTGCGAGCAGATGAGGTTGTACACGACCGTCTCGCCCGGATTCCGGTCGAGGATGCCGGCGGCGACGATCGCGGTCGTGGTCGAACCGCTCACCGGCACGCCCTTGTCGTCGACCAGGAAGACGCGGTCGGCGTCGCCGTCGAACGCGAGACCGACGTCGGCGCCGAGATCGAGCACCGCGCGCTGGAGGTCTTTGAGGTTCTCCGGCTGGATCGGATCGGCCGGGTGGTTCGGGAACGTGCCGTCGAGGTCGCCGTACAGCACCGTCAGCGAGAACGGCAGACCGTCGAACACGGCCGGGACGACCAAGCCGCCCATGCCGTTCGCGGTGTCGGCCACGACCTTCATCGGCTCGAGGACCGACACGTCCACGAAGGACCGCACGTGCTGGCCGAACTTGTCGAGCAGGTCGAGCTTTTCGACCTTCCCCGACGACTCGCCGCGAGATGTCACACCCGACTCGACCATCTCCTTGATCTGCTGCAGGCCGGTCTGCTCACCCACGGGCGCCGCGCCGGCGCGGCACAACTTGATGCCGTTGTACTGCGGGGGGTTGTGACTCGCGGTGAGCATCGCGCCCGGCGCGTCGAGACTTCCCGACGCGAAGTAGACGAGATCGGTGGACGACAGCCCGAGGTCGGTGACGTCGGCGCCCGCGAGTGTCGCGCCCTCGATGAACGCGGCCGCGAGCGGATCCGACGACTCGCGCATGTCGTGACCGACCACGAGGTGCTGGGCACCCGTGAAGTGTGCGAAGACGTTGCCGATGCGCCGGACGAGCGCTTCGTCGATCTCGTCCGGGTACACACCGCGTATGTCGTAGGCCTTGAAGACTCTGTCGAGCGACACTTGTGCTCCCACCCACTTCCGAAGAGCGGTCCCGGCGTCAGAGCCGGGTCATGGTAGCGCCGGTTCGGGCTCACTCCGATCGGGAGGATCGCCCTCCGAGGGACCCGGCGGGCCGTCTTCGGGAGGGGCGTTCGGTGCGCCGTCGTCGTGGCGAGCGTCGCTCACGTCGTCACGCCAGTCGTCGGGTTCACGCGCGACGCCGTCGGCACCGCTGTCACCACCGGGGTCGTCAGAGCCGTCATGGTCCTCGTCGTACCCCGCAGACCAGCGACGCGCACCTGTCCACAAACCGAACAGCGTGAGGCCGACGAGGCCGCCCACCGTGATCGCACGTCCGACCCAGTCGGCTGCGGTGAGCCCGTACGACAACTCGACGTGCTTGGACGTCGGCACCACGACCATGAGGTTCGGCGCGAGCCGGTACGGACCTTTGGCGCCTGTGACCTTCCAGTTCGGGAAGTACGACTCCTTGACCTCGACCGGCTTGCCGATGTCGGACACGTCGAAGGAGATCTTGTCGACCGTTCGGGTGACGTTGCTCACCTGCGTCGGGGTCACGGCAACCTGGCTCACGTTGCCGTTGTCGATGTCGGTCGCACTCACGCGCCGCCAGTTGCTCGGACCGGACTGCGCGTACGTGGTGTTCAACTTCGTGCGGTCGACCCACCAGGGTGCGGTCGTGCACTCCCACGCCGCGAGTTGCGCCTCAGTGCCCTGCTGGCCCCAACACTGCGCGTACGACCCGCCCTTCAGGCCCGTGACGACGACCGGCTCTTTGTCGAGGCCGACGACGAGATCGCTGTTCGCGACCTCGTAGACCTTCCAGTCCTTCAACTGGTTCTCCGGCGCGACCGCGGCGATCGGCGGATTCTGCGGGATCGTCTTGACGAGCGTCAGGTTCGGGTTCTGCGCGGCTTGTTGCTGCATCTTCGGCGTCCACGCCATGTAGTAGCGGACGCCGAGGTCCTGCATATGCTTCACGCACAGGTCGAAGTCGGTGTCGGCGCTGCCGTACACCAACCCGCGCACGGGATTCGACGGGTGCTGCGCACATTCGGCGACGGTGAGGAAGTGGTAGTCGGTCGTGGCGGAGGACTCGAAGTAGATGCCCTCCATCGAGTCGATCTTGCCGTGCGTGAAGTACGGGAGGAGTTCGAGCGCGAGGCTCGTGCCGTAGCTGTTGATCGCGTCGGGTTCACCCGACGACGGCTCCCACAGCGCACGGCCGTCGCCGTACTTGTCGGCGACCTCCTCCATGCCGGTCATGATCGCCTTGTACTGCGGATAGTCCGCCTTGCTCTCATAACCGGAGTAGTTCCAGTCGGCCCAACCACGAATTGCGATCCCAGGGTTGTTCCCGGCTGCGTCGAACCCGCGATGGAGCGCGATCAGGCTGCCGAAAACCATGACGATGGCGAGCCCGACCGCGGCGACGCGACGCGCCTTCGTGGTCACGGTCTCGTCGGACAACCGCATCGGTGGCTGCCAGTCGGGCGGCCCGTGGTCGAACTTGCGACCCGCGAGCATCCACGCCGCTTCCTTGCGCACCTCGGGATCGGTGGTGGTCTCGTCGTCGGTCGCGACCGCCGCCCAGGCCTTGGCGCGCGCGTCCTGGAGATCGCCGTCGCGTATCCATCGGTACGCGGCGGCGGCGGCGAGGCCCGCGAACCGCGCGACCTCCGTCGCTCCCATCGCCGCGAGCAACGCCCACGTCAACATCCAGAACGGCAGGAATCTCGTGTTCCAGACCGTGCTCTCGGGCCACTCGATGAACATCGTGCCGAACACGAGCGCCAGCACGAACAACACCAACGTCGGGCGTCGGCGATACCAGCCGGCGGCGATGATCGCGATGCCCGCGAGCACCCAGATCCACCACGGCAACCACAACGTCGGCGAGAAGTGCTTGACCGGATTGGCGTTCGTGTCGAGCGGCGGGCGGAGCGTGTTGTTCCAGAAGCCCTCGATCAGATGTTTGATCGGTCCCGGGAGCACGACCCACGACGGAAGCTTGTTGTGCCAGTGCGGGTACAGCTTCTCGTACCGCATGCTTTGCGTGTACGGCTGTTGCCAGATCAGCGGGAGGAGCCAGACCGCACTCAGCGCGCCGGCGATGACCCCGGCCGGCACCGCGATGCGGAACGTGCGCCAGGGCCGGCGCGTCAACCACAGCAGGATCGCCGCGAAGACGACGAAGATCGCCACGACGATGTGCGACATGATCGCGGCCGCGATGAGCAGCGGCGGCAACCATCGCCGGCGTCCCGTGTCGAGCGTGTACGCCAGCGCGCCGAGACCGAACAGCGCGAACGCGAGCGCGATGCAGAACGAGAACTCACCGGCGAGGGTGCTTGCGATGTTCCCGCCGTAGATCTGCCAGTCGTTGCGTGTCTGTACGAGCGTGCCGAACGCGGCGACCGCGAACGCGGGCGGTGCCGGCCACGGCGCCTTCATCCCCTTGGCGAAGCAGTATGCCGCCGCCGGGAGCATCAAGGGACCGGACGCGGTCACGAGCTTGAACGCGACGTTGTACGGCATCACGAGCTGGAGCGCGCCGATCATGAGCGCGGGGACCGGGAAGTAGTACTGGCCGACGGGGAACCCGGCGTACCAGTCGGGCGCCCAGCCCGCGAGCCGGAGCTTCGGGAACCAGTTGTCGATCAGGAATTTCGGCCACCAGACGTGCGCGCCCATGTCGCCGCCGTTGGCCGTCGTGTTGCGGAACAGGTCGCCGAACTGGATGTGCCACGGCACGAGGCTCCAGTTGTGGCCCGCGTCGAGGATGTTGAAGACGAGGATCGTGCAGAGCGCGACGATGATCCAGCCCGCGGCCCGTTCCCAGAGCGCGCGCGGCTCGTCGTTCTCGTCGAGGAACGACCCGGACTCGACCGGGACCTCACCCGAGCCGACCGGTACCTCGTGGGCAACCGACGGCACGGCCTCCGGTTGTGTCGTGGGAGCTGCCACAGCCCGCAAGAATGCCAGACGGCATCCTCCGGCGACGCTCACCCCCGACGGTCCGAATTGCCCCGGGTCGTGCTCAGCGGCTCGCGCGGGCGAGCTCGAGGACCTCGTTCAGCGACAGGACGCCCACGTCGTCCTGCCACGTGTTGGCCTCGCACTTCGAACAGCGGTGGAACACGATCTCCCGCCCGGCGACCCGCATGCGGATCGTGATCAGCACCGTCTTCGCACATCCTGTGCAAACGAGCATTCCGTGCCTCCCTGACACAACGCCGGTGGTGTAGGTCGGCATCGACGCACCGGTCCTGAAGGCCCGCAGCGGTGACTTTCGCCACCCCGCGCGACCGGCCGGGACCGATATCGACGGTTAGAGAGCGAAAAGCGTCGTCAGGAGATTGAAGCCGACGTGCAGCATGATCGAGGCCGACAGATCACCGCGCCGAACGGCGACCACGCCCGAGATCGCACCGAGCAGGAAAAGGGCGGGGACGACGGCGACGTCACCGACGGTCGGACTCAGCATCGGGTGCGCCAGCGCGAAGGCGAGCGCCTGGACGATGACCGCCCATTCCGGCGACAACCGGCGCCGCAAGGACTGCAGCAACAGCCCGCGAAAGAGCAGCTCCTCGCAAACCGGCGCGATGACCACCGCGACGACGGCGAAGACCGCCAGCTTGGCGCCGCTCGCGTTGTCGAGGTCGTCGACGACCTGTTGATGGGCGTTGGCGAGGTGCACCAACGGCAGGATCAGCACGGTGGCGGCGAGGAAGATGCCGATCCCCGCGAAGATCACCCACCAGTCGCGCGCGCGGACCCGGAGCCCGAAGTCCTGGCGCGCCGACGTGCCCTTCATCCGCGCGACGAGGAGCACGCAGCCGAACCAGGTGCCGAACTGCCCGAGCGTGGACAGCGCCGTCGTGAGCGCGCCGATGTGACCCGACGTGTCGCCGGTGAGCGCGAGGCCTACGGAGCCGGCGACGACCGACGCGACGATGCCGGCGACGTAGATCCAGAAGAAGTCACCGAGTCCCCAGCGCGGCGGCTTGGACGGCGGAAACGGTCCGGACGCCGGAACGTGATCCGGAGAGGGTGACGGTGAACCCGGATCCACCGGGCTCAGGCTAGCGAGCGGACCACAACGGCCGATCGACACTGCGTGAGGCAATGCGGCGGGTGCCGCTGTCCCCGGAACCGAAACCGCGGGTCGTCCGCCATACCATGGGAAACGTTGCCTGCAGTGGAGATTCGCTCATGAGCCCAGGCCCCGAAGATCAGTGGCGCCCGCCGGAACCTCCGCCGGGTCGCTCACCGCGTCCGGGGGGACCGTCCGGCGGGCCGATGCGGACGGGCAGTCGTCCCAAGTGGGTGCCGTGGGTGATCGTCGCGTTCATCGTCGCGATCTTCCTCATCTGGAAGGCGGTCCCCGCGGCCACGCCTGCCCAGGCGAAGCTCGACTACGGCGAGTTCCTCACGCTCGTCAGTCAGGACCACGTCAACAGCATCAAGTACGACGCGTCGAGCGGCAAGATCACCGGCGAGTTCCGCGGCGACTTCAAACAGGACGGCCACACGGAGTTCAACACCCAGGGGCAGATCAACCAGCTGCCCGACGCCGACATCGCGCTGCTGAACCAACACAACGTCTCGCGTAACTACAAGCCGCGCTCGAGCGACATCCTCGGCACGCTGCTCGTGTACCTGTTGCCGCTGCTCCTCATCGGCGCGGTGTGGTTCTTCATCGCGCGCCGCGCTCAGGGCCAGATGGGCGCGGTCATGAACATCGGGAGGTCGCGGGCCAAGGTCTACAACACCGACAAGCCGAAGACGACGTTCGCCGACGTCGCCGGCTACGGCGCGGTGAAGGAAGAGATCACCGAGGTCGTCGGCTTCCTCAAGCAGCCCGCCAAGTTCAAGGAGATCGGCGCGCGCATCCCGAAGGGGGTGCTGCTCGTCGGGCCGCCCGGAACCGGCAAGACGCTGATCGCCCGCGCCGTCGCGGGTGAGGCGGGCGTGCCGTTCATCTCCATCACGGGGTCCGACTTCATGGAGATGTTCGTCGGCGTCGGCGCCGCCCGGGTGCGCGACCTGTTCCAGACCGCCAAGAAGCAGGCGCCGGCGATCATCTTCGTCGACGAGATCGACTCGATCGGCCGCAAGCGCGGCGCCGGCCTCGGTGGTGGCCACGACGAGCGCGAGCAGACGTTGAACCAGATGCTCGCGGAGATGGACGGCTTCGAGGCCACCGAGGGGATCGTCATGATGGCGGCAACGAACCGCCCCGACGTCCTCGACCCGGCGCTGCTGCGCCCCGGCCGCTTCGACCGCCAGATCATGGTGCCGCTCCCGACGCTCGACGAGCGCATCGAGATCCTGAAGGTCCACATGCGCGACAAGCGGATGGGCAACGACGTCGACGTCAAGGTCGTCGCCCGCGGCACGCCCGGCATGAGCGGCGCCGACCTGGCCAACCTCGTGAACGAGGCCGCGCTGTTCGCCGTGCGTCGCGGCGCCCACGAGGTGTACCGGCAGGATTTCGACGCCGCCCGCGACCGCGTCCTCATGGGCCTCAAACGGGAGTCGCTCGCGCTGTCCGAGGAGGAGAAGGAGATCATCGCCTACCACGAGGGCGGACACGCGGTCTGCGCGTACGTGCTCGAGCACGCCGACCCGCTGCACAAGGTGACGATCCTCCCCACCGGCATGGCGCTCGGCGTCACGCACCAGCTCCCGGTCGAGGAGCGACACATCTACAAGCGCGAGTACATCGCCGACTCGCTCGTCGTACGGCTCGGCGGCCGCGTCGCCGAGGAGCTCGTCTTCGGGCACCAGTCGACGGGCGCGCAGAACGACCTCGTCGGCAACACCGAGCTCGCGCGCAAGATGGTGCGGGAATGGGGCATGTCCGACCGGATCGGTCCCATGGCGTGGGGCTCGCAGGGCGCGGTCTTCCTCGGCGAAGACCTGATGCACACCCGCGACTACTCCGACGAGACTGCCCGCGTGATCGACGAAGAGGTGGAGCGCATCCTCCGCGACGAGGAGGACCGCTGCCGCAAGGTGCTGACCGAATACCGGCCGGGCCTCGACGCGGTCGCCCACGCGCTCCTCGAGCGCGAGACGCTGAGCGGCGAAGAGGTGGGCGACATAGTCGACGCGGCGATGGGCCGCAAGGTCGGCGGCCCGCGGTTGATCACTCGCGCCGACGGCTCCGAGGGACTCGCCGACCCGATGCCGCCGATCGACGACGAGCTCGAGCGCGGCCCCGTGGGATCCGAGGCGGCGACGAACGGCGCCGGCCGCGACCCCGACCCGGTGAACCCGCCCTCGCACGGCTGACACGCCGGCGCGCCGGTCGCGTCAGCCGCCGGCGCGCAGGTCGGCGACCGTGCTCCAGAGTTCCGGTGCCGCGAACGCGCCGAGGAACGACGCGCGCACGATCCCGCGGTCGTCGGCCACGAGCGTCAGCGGCGCGGCGTCGACGTGGTACCGCTCGTGCAGCGCGCGGTTGGCGAAGTACTCCACCTCCGTGACCGCCACGTCGCTCGATTCAAGCATCGCCGCCTTGTCATAGAGACCCGCGCACGAGTCGCAGTTCGCCGACGTGAACAGAACGACGAGCCACGGTGCATCGGGGCGGGCGAAGTCGTCTCGGTCGAGCTGCCCGGGCGTCGCCAGCGAGGACTGCGTCGGCGCGTCGTGCCGGCGGCGCCGCTCGAGCCACCACGCGACCGCGGCGAGAGCCGCGAACAGGACGACCGCGACGACGACACGCACCGTGATCGACACGCCGGTGACCGTATCTCCGAAGCGGAGCGACGACGGAACCCCGCTCAGCCGGCGACGACGCCCGCCGAGGTCGACGCTTCGTCTTCGACGATGATCGTCCGCTCGACGAAGACCGGCTGGCTCGACGTCAACGTGACCGCGGCGTCGGGATTCGGGCCGCGCCGCGACCGCGGGACGCTCAACGTCACCTGCGCGCCGGGACCGAGGACGACGTGTTGCAGCGTCGAGAGACGGGTCACACGTCCCCCCGTCGTCGTCGAGACGTCGACGGACGCGGCGACTCCGCTCGGATTGAACACTGCGATCGAGGTCCCGACCGCGTCCGACGGGCTGCTACGGCCGAAGACGTACGACCGCTCGGGAGTTATCGCACCGAGGGCCGTCGTCGTGGCCAATGCGCCCGACGCGATCTCGTAGCGCGAGAACGACTGCGCCACGATCGAAACGTTCTGCTCCGCGCGCACGTCGACCATGTAGTGCGTGCCGTCGGGGATCGTGAGGCAGGTCTTCGCGGCCGCGCCCTCGCACTCGCCGAGTTGCACCCAGACGACCGCGTCTTGCACGACGGTGAGGATCAACGGCGAGATACTGGCTTTCTTGTGCGCGTCGGTGGCCTGCACGTCGACCTGTGCGGTCTCGTCGCCGACGTTCGCGATCGCGACGTACGTCGAGGCGTGGCGCCGGGCGATCCCGCCGAGGAGCGTCCACTCCGATGCGGGCGCGGGCGATCCGATCGTCTGCGCGGCCCCCGGCCCGCCGGCGTCGGCCGTGAACACCGAGACCTGTGAGGCCACAACGGACCCGACCTCGGCGTCCACCTCGACCGCGACCCGATCGAGGCGGACGGCGTAGTCGTGCACCGCGATGACAGAACGCGATCGCCGCGCCACGTCCATCGCCTGCAGGTCGTCGGGCTTACGCACGCCGCCGCTCGTCCGGAGCGTGACGTCGACCTTGGCGTCGGACGCGTACGGATTCGTGATCACGAGCCACTGCTCCACACCGCGCGGCGTGGAGCCGGCCGCGAAGTACCAGTGCGTCGACGTGCGTGTCGCGCACGGCGTGCTCTCGAACGCCTTCGACGCGGTGATTCCTTCTTCCACGACGACCCGGCCGCCGAACGTCTCGACCGTCAGCGCGCCCGGGCCGCCGAACGCGTCACGGGGGCGCGTCACCACCGAGTCGGCCGGCACTCGGAGCTGCGTGTGCGTCGGCGTCCCGTCGTCGGCGAGATCGGTCACGTCGGCCTCGGCCGCGGCGTCACCGATGTTCGAGAGCGTGACGCGTCCGGCCGACGCGGGATACACCTTCGCGGGCGCTCCCGGACAGAACCACACGGTGTTCGACGAAGCGAGCGCGGACGCGTTCGTCCCCGACGCGGGTACGGCGACGTGCTCGGGCGCGGCGCTCGACCCGTTCCCGACCGCGAGTCCGACCGCGACCAGCGCCACGAGCACCACGATGAACAGGAAGCGGCGCGACTTCATTCGGCGGCCACCGTCAGGTCGACGGCCGGTTGCTCCGGCACCTCGCCGGCGGACTCGCCGCCGCGTCTCGCGGCGCGCCGGCGCCGGGTCACGACCCAGAGCGCGATCGCGACCAGCCAGAGAACGATCGCGAACAGGCGCACCAGCGACGCGACCGCGCTTCCGTCGTAGTGGACGTGCACCGGCGCGTTAGCGGTAAGCGGGAACGCGTTCGTCCAGCCGAACGCGTCCTGGCGCGCGACCGGATTCCCTCCGGTCGACGCCTTCCAGCCGCCGTTGGCGGCCTCCGACCAGAGCAAGGTCCCCGGTCCGACGGCCGCCGTACTCCCACCCGGTGCGTCGACGCCGACGACGCCGTTCGCCTCCGATTGCACCGCGGCCTCTTGCGGCTCGGCATCCGTGTAGTGCACGTCGTTGGCCGACGGCGGCACGAGCGCGTGCATCGGCATCCACGCTTCGTTGTCGTACACGACGCCGGACTCCTCGACGCGCGACAGCGTCAGGTCGAGCTGGCGGGCGAGCGCGTCGCCGATCGCCGACTCGTCCCGGCCGAACGGGCCGCTCTTCGGCGCCGCGCGCTCGAGGAAGACCACGTAACGGATGCCGGCCGGCGCGAGGAGGTGCCCGAGCCGTTCGGTGGTGCCCGCCGAGGCCGAGGTCAGCATGTCGGCGAGCACGCGATCGGCGTGCTGTTCGTCGGCCGCCCACAACGCCCGGGCGTCGCCGATGCCGTCGCGCGTCGTCGCGAATCCGATGTCGCCGGCCGTCTTCGCATCCGCGGGCAGGATCGTCGGATCGCCCACCCAGAGCACCCGGAAGCCGCCGCTCGGGGGATTCTCGGACATCCACGACAGGGTCGTGGGCCAGTCCTCTCCGTGGAGGCCGAAGCGCCCCGACGTCGTGTCGGCGGCGAGGCCCACGACGGCAAGGAAGAGGCCGGCTCCCGCGACGACCATCATCACCTGGCGCCACCCGAAGTGGAACCGGCGCAGGTCGTCGAGCACGGCCGCAACACCGAGGCCGGCCGCGAACGCGAGGCCGATGGCCGCGGCGACGAGCACGCCTTCCGGTGCGAGCGTGCTCGCCCCGGGGCTGATCCGTCCCGGCAGCCACGCCAGTCCGAACGACAGCACGGCGAGCACCCACGCACGCGCGGCCCACACGAAGCGCGGACCCGTCGCGATCGCCAGGGGTACGAAGCCCGCGGCGAGGATGCCCCACGACGCGAGTCCGGCACCGGCGCGGCCGGTGTGGAAGTGCAGCACGGCCGCGAGCGTCAGCGGATCGCGCGGTTGGGCGCCGAGCGTCGCGGCATCCGCACTCAGCAGCGACAACGACCAGGGCGCAAGCAGAACGATCCCGGCCAGGGCCGCGGCTGCGGTACCGGCGAGTGCGACGAACGTCTTGCGCGCGCTCCCGACGACCGGAATCGCGACGCAGCACGCGACCGCGATCGCGGGTGCGAGAAGAATTGCGGGCGGCCAGAAGCAACCCGCGATCGCCGTCAACAGCGCGATCGTGATCAAACAGTGCGCGCGCCGACGCCGGAGGTCGGAGCCGTTCTCGTCGTCGGCGGACTCGGTCAGCCGGACGAACGCGCCGAGCAGGAACGGCGCGAGCGCGAAGCACACGAGCGGGCCGAGCTCGCCGCGCCAGATCGCGTTCCGGGCGATCGGGTTGGCGGCGTACGCGGCTGCGGCCGCAACACCGGGGAGCGCCGCCGACGAGAAGCGGCGCAACAACCGGTAGGCGCCGAACGTGCCGAGCGGGAGCGCGCCGCCGACGACGAGCGAATGGGCCAGTCCCGGGTGGTCGAGCAACACCGCGCTGAACACGGACATCAGCGCGAAGACCGGGCTCGCCGGACGCGGGGCGCCCATCAGGGTCGTACGCCACGAGCCCGAGAACGTCGACCACGCGTTCCCGACTCCCGGCCAGGAACGGAACCATCCGACCTCCGTCACGTGCCCGGTGAGCAAACCGCGCACACCGACCAACACGACGAGGGCGACGACCGTCGCGACGATCGCAGGCGCGCGCCGGACGCGGCCGCGCGCGTCGTCGACGCGCAGGCGCGTTCGGCTCGACACGTCCGCGAACCGCTCGCCCGCGTGAACGCGTTCGATCATGAAGCGGCGGACTCGCGCGCTCCCGCGGATCATCAGGTCGCGGACATCGCCGTCGTCGACGCGCCGCAGCCGCTGGGCGCCGGCGCGCGCCCGCCGAAGATCACGGGGGTGCGCGAACGCCGTGCACCAACCCGAGACGATCGCGCCCGACTTCGCGAACCGGCCGGTGAGGAGCAGACCGAGCGCTTCGAGCGAGTCGAGGAGGAACGCGACCGGCAACACCCAGAGCAGCGCGAGCGCGGAATACGACTTGCACAGCAGCCGCACGCGCGAACGCACTTCGGAACGCAGCTCGGCCGGCGTGTGCCGGCGCGCCGCGCGCTCGGCGTCGACGCTCGTACCCTCGCGCGCGCGCGCCGCGGGCGCGACGATGACCCGCGCGCCGGCCAGCCGCGCCCGCCAGCAGAGATCGATGTCGTCGGCGCCGGGATCGGTCAGCGTGTCGAAGCCGCCGAGCTCGTGGAACAGGTCGGCGCGCACGAGCATCGCCGTGTGCGACACGAAAAACACGTCGCGGACACCGTCGTGCTGTTCCTGGTCGACCTCGCCCGGCTCGAGACCCGAGAACGGGACCCCGTAGTGGTCGACCGCCATGCCCACCTCGACGAGGACGTCGGGCTGGTCGTGGTCGACGACCTTCGGGCCGACGATCCCCGCGTTCGAGCGGTACGCCTCCTCGACCATCAGCCGCACGGCGTCGGGATCGAGCGCGACGTCGTCGTGCGAGAACAGCAAGAAGACGGCGCCCTCCACCGACGCCAGGACGTCGTTGGCGGTGGCGGCGAACGACGCCCCCGGTTCGCAGCGACGGACGAAGGCCCCCGGGAGGGCGGCGGCGACCCGGTCGGTCGGGTCGTCGGCGGACCCACTGTCGAGTACAAGAACCGAGAGCGCCGGATAGTCCTGCGCGCCGAGCGCGGCCAGGCTCTCCTCGAACCACGGGCCGTCGGCCGTGGTGACCACGACGGCGACCACGGGCGGGACGACCTGAGGCGGCTCGTCGCCGTCGTCACGCTCGAGCAACTCGGCGTTGATCGAGTCGGGATCGATCGTCTCCATGAGGCCGAAAAAGGATAGCCCGCTCCTCCGGTCGATTTTGTGCGCGCGATCACGAGTGCTTGCAATAGTTAGCAGTCGCGCTTATGCTCGCGAGCGCTGTCCCCGGCCGTTCGTTTCAGCCGCGCTGTGGAAGCATCTCGTTCCACCACGGAGGAGTCGCCATGTCGAATGCGCAGAAGACCTTGACCGACGCGGGCTACATCGTCATCGGGCTCGGGGTCATGGGATATCAGCAGGCGCAGATCCGCGCCCGGGCCGCGCACAAGCGCGCCGGCGACGCGAGCACCTACGTCGCCGACCGGGCCCGCGACGTCCGCGGCAGCATCGACACGCAGGCGCAGACCGCGCGCACGCAGGCCGAGACGCAGGTACGCAACACCGTGGCACGCGCAGGTGCGTTGCGCGACGAAGTCGGCAAGCGGGTCGAGCCCGTCGTCGGTCAGGCCAAGACCCACCTGGGCGAGCTGCCCGAGCGCGTCGTACAGGCAATGGAGCCGGTCGCCGCGCGCGTGCGCGAGATCTCCGGCAACTAAGCCGCCTGACCGATCCGACGATCGCCGGCAGTAGGGTCGCAGCGTGCTCGCGACCCTTGCCGGTGGTGTCGGCGCCGCCCGCTTCCTCGCCGGGCTGATCCGTGTCGTTCCCGCCAACGACGTGTTCGCGATCGTGAACACCGCCGACGACGACGAATTCCACGGGCTCCACGTCTCGCCCGATCTCGACTCCGTCACCTACACGCTCGCCGGGGCATCCAACGCCGTGCAGGGCTGGGGGCTCGAGGGCGAGACGTTCGCGACGCTCGACGCGCTCGCGCGCTACGACGTTGCCACGTGGTTCCGGCTCGGCGACAAGGACCTCGCGACCCACCTCTACCGGACCGAACGGATGCGCGCCGGCGCGCCGCTCTCCACGGTCACGCGCGAGATCGCGGCCGCGTGGTCGGTCGACGCGCAGCTGGTGCCGATGAGCGACGACCCGGTCCGCACCCGCATCACGGTGCGACGCGACGGCGGCGACGTCGAAGAGCTCGCCATGCAACGTTGGTTCGTGGGCGAACGGGCGGAACCGCCGGTGCTCGCGGTCCGCTTCGAGGGCGCGGAGGCTGCCCGGCCCGCGCCGGGTGTGCTCGACGCGCTGCGCCGGGCCGACGCGATCGTGATCTGTCCGTCGAACCCGGTCATCTCGATCGGCCCGATCCTCGCCGTGCCCGGCATTCGGGAGATCCTCGTGGCCCGTCGCGACCACGTCGTCGCGGTGAGCCCGATCGTCGGCGGCGCGCCGGTGAAGGGCCCGGCCGACCGGTTGATGGCTCCGCTCGGAATCGAGGTCTCGTGCGTCGGCGTCGCGCGCGGCTACTCCGATGTGTGTTCGTCGCTGGTGATCGATGCCGTCGACCGCGAACGCGCCGCCGAGGTCGAGGAGGCCGGCGTACGCGCCGTCGTCACCGACACGATGATGCGCAGCCCCGAGATCGCCGCCGCGCTCGCGGCCGAGACGCTCGCGGCGGTCGCGTGAGACAACGCCGGAGCCGGCGCGCGTGACGGTATCGATCATCCCGATCGGCGGAATCGGCGAGATCCGGCCGGGCGACGAGCTCGCGGAGCTCATCACCGCGGCCGCGAAGGAGCAGGAGACGCCGCTGCGCGACGGCGACTGCGTCGTCGTCACCCAGAAGGTGGTGTCGAAGGCCGAGAACCGGCTCGTCCCGCTCGACCCGGACGACCTCGCGGCCCGGCGCGCGCTCGTCGAGTCCGAATCGGTTCGCATCGTGCGCCGGCGCGGCGACCTCATCATCTCGGAGACGCGGCACGGCTTCGTTTGCGCCAACGCGGGCATCGACCTGTCGAACATCGAACACGGTTGGGCCGCGCTCCTGCCGGTGGACGCCGACCGGTCGGCGAAGCACATCCGCGACGCGCTCGCCGCGCGTTCCGGCGTCGACGTCGCGGTGATCGTGTCCGACACCTTCGGGCGTCCCTGGCGGCGCGGGCTGACCGACGTCGCGATCGGGGTGAGCGGCATCGCCGCGGTCGTCGACCTCCGCGACACGACCGACGCGCTCGGGCGCGTGCTGCAGGTGACGGAGGTCGCAGTGGCCGACGAGATCGCGTCGGCGGCCGAGCTGGTGATGGGCAAAGCGACCGGCGTACCCGCCGCGATCGTGCGCGGGGTCGACAGCTCCTGGTTCCGGGACGGCTCGGTGCGCGAGCTCGTGCGTCCGGTGAACGAAGACCTGTTCCGGTGAGCCGAGTTCCCGACTTCGTCGAGGCGCGGCGCTCGATTCGCGCGTTCCGGCCCGAGCCCGTGCCGCGGGCCGACCTCGATGCGATCGTCGAAGCGGCGTGTCTCGCGCCCGCGCCACACCACTCGCGACCGTGGCGGTTCGTGGTCGTCGACGGCGACGAGGCGAAGCGCGCCCTCGCGGACGGCATGGGCGCGCGGTGGCGGCGTGACCTCCTCGGCGACGACGTCGCCGAGGAACGGGTCGACGAGCTCGTCGCGGCGTCACACGCCAAGATCGTCGGAGCTCCGGCGTGCGTGCTCGGATGCCTCACGTGGAAGGGGCTCGACCGCTACCCGGACGAACGCCGACAACGAGCGGAATGGGGTATGGCGCTGCTGTCGCTCGGTGCCGCGGTCGAGAACCTGATGCTGACGGCGGCCGACCGCGGGCTGGCGTCGTGCTGGGTCGCGGCGCCGATCTTCTGTCCCGAAGAAGCGCGCGACGCGCTGCGGCTTCCGCCGGAGTGGCTGCCGCACGCGCTCGTGCTCGTCGGCAGCCCTGATCCCGGCTACACGGGCCGGGTGCGGCCGCCGGTTCCCATCGACGAGCTGCGCCGGTTCGCGTAGGCGCGAACCATCCCGGCGCGCCCGTCAGCGGGCAGCGGCGCGCCCGGCCTTGAAGTGTTCGAGCGTTCGCGCGAGACCGTCGTCGATCGACGTGAACGGCTTCCACCCGAGGTGGAGCTCGGCGCGTCCCGCGTCGACCGCGCTGCGAAGCAGTTCGCCGGAGCGCGCGGGCTTGTGGTCGGCCGCGCGCTTGAAGCCGGTCAGTTTTGCCATCGCCTCGAACAGCTGCTGCACGCTCGTCTCGACGCCGGTGCCGATGTTCATCGTCAGCCCGGTGCCCTTGTCGGCCGCGCGGACGAAACCGTCGACGACATCGTCGACGTAAACGAAGTCGCGCGTCTGCGATCCGTCGCCGAAGATGGTCGGCGTCTCACCGTCGAGCAGCTTGTTCGCGAAGATCGCGACCACACCCGCCTCGCCATGAGGGTTCTGGCGCGGTCCGTACACGTTCGCGAGCGCGAGCACCGTGTACTCGAGGCCGCGTTGTGTCCGGTAGTAGTACAGGTACTCGCCGACGGCCTTCTTGGCGACACCGTACGGCGACTCGGGACGTTGCGCCGCGGTCTCCTTGGTGGGGATCTTGTCGGGCGTGCCGTAGAGCGTGCCGCCGGAACCCGCGAACACGACCTTCTTCACGCCCGCGGCGACCGCGCCCTCGAACACGTTGAGCGAACCGATCACGTTGACCGTCGCGTCGAACACCGGCTGTGCAACCGACACGCGGACGTCCATCTGCGCCGCGAGGTGGAAGATCACGTCGGGCTTGCGGTGCGCGATCAGCTCGCCGACCGCGGGCGAAGCGATGTCGAGCCGGTGGAACGAGAAGCGCCGGTCGGGCAGCGCGCGCGCCGAAGCCAGGTTCGCGAGCGATCCCGTGGACAGGTCGTCGACGACGTCGACGCGCCAGTCCTCGGCGAGGAGGCGATCGACGAGCGTCGACCCGATGAAGCCCGCTCCGCCCGTCACGAGTGCTTGCACGTCGCCCCGCCCTTCGCGTTCTCAGGACTCTTCTGCGGTCACCCGCCCGCCGGAGATGCGCCGCCCCGACGCTACCGTCGCGCCCGCGCCCACGATGGTCTCCCCGGTCAGCGACACATCGGGCTTCAAGACCGCGTCGGCGCCGACGACGGAATCGACCACGCGCCCACCGTGCGAGACGCGCGCGCCGGCGTGCAGCACCGCGCGTTCGAGCACCGCGCCCGCTTCGACCGCGGCGCCCGCGCCGAGCACCGAGGCGCGCACGCACGCACCCGCCTCGATGCGCGCCGCGTCGCCGACGAGCACCGGCCCCTCGACGATCGCACCGGGCTCGATCGTCGCGTCGCCCTGCACCCACACACCCGGCTGCGCCTCGCGTGCACCCGGTGCAGGCGGGACCGAGAGCCGGCCCGAGAGTGCGTCGGCGTGCGCCTCGAGGTACTTCTCGGGGGTGCCGATGTCGAGCCAGTACGCGTCGCTCTGGTAGCCGTACAAGAGACCGGGTCGGGCGAGCATGCGCGGGAAGGTCTCGCGCTCCACGGAGACGTTGAGGCGCGGGGGGATGCGACGCAGGAACGCCGGTTCGAGCACGTAGGTGCCCGCGTTGATCCAGTTGCTCGGCGCCTTGCCCGGCGGAGGCTTCTCGACGAACGCGATCACTCCCCCGTCCGGGTTCGTCGGCACTACGCCGAACGCACTCGGATCGTCGACCTGCGTGAGCGAGATCGTGACCTCGGCGCCCTGCTGGTCGTGGAACTGCACCATCGCGTCGAGATCGAGCCCCGTGAGGACGTCGCCGTTGCAGACGATGATCCGGTCGTCGATGTTCTCGGCCGCGAACCGGATCGCGCCAGCGGTGCCGAGCGGTTCGTCCTCGACGGCATAGCGCAACACCACGTCGCCGAACACGTCCTGACCCGCGCCGTCGTGCGCGAAGTGTGTGTGGAACGCATCGGGCAGGTAGCCCATCGAAAGGACGACCTCGTCGACGCCGTGGGAGGCGAGCCACGCGATCTGGCGTTCGAGGTGAGGCTGGTTCGCGATCGGCAGCAACGGTTTCGGGGTCGTCAGCGTCAGCGGCCGGAGCCGGGTGCCCTCACCGCCGACGAGAACGACCGCCTTCACGGCTTCGTCGTGGGCGTTGTACTCGCTGGGTGTGTCGTCGCCGTCGACGACTTCCGTGTCGTCGGCGTGACCGCGGTCGTCGGGGCAAATTCCGGCGCGGTGGTAACTGGCGCCATTTGGCCGGGCGGAGTCTCGACGTTCAGCGCGTTTGCAAGCTTCGGCAGCGACGGCGGGTTGCCGATGCTCGAAATCGACTTGCCCTGCGGCAGAAATGCGAGAACGACGATGCCGTCGTTGTAGAGCTTGTACTTCGCCGGATCGCCCGTCTGCACCGTCAAGTTCTGCTTGGCACTCGTGCCGTCCCACGTTCCGGTCGCCCACTGCAAGGAGCCGGGAGTACTGCCGCACTTGTCGCCGTTCTTCACCGTCGTGCCGAGGAAGGAATACCCGTCCGCCGAAAGCTTCCAACCGCCGTACTGGAAGTACAGGCCGACCGTTGCGTTCCGGCCCGCCTCCGACGACACCTGCGGCTCCATGTGGATCACGCCGTCGTCGTGGCTGTGCAGGCCCGCGTAGACGTTTGTGTTCTCGGCTCGCGCGGGGGAGCCCTGCGGCGTCGCGAACGGCCAGTTCCAGATGCCCTGGCCGGTCGAGTCGCCCATCCAGTGGTCGCAGTCGTACACGCCCAGCGCCGTGTGCCAGTGCGTGTTCTTCTTGGTCGGATTGTTCGCGTCGTAGATGAAGGGGCCGACGGGCGCGGGCGTCGTCAGGCGCGCATAGACGATGAGCGAGACACCGACGATCACCACAAACGCGGTGAGTCCGTACCACCAGGTGTTCGTCCGGGAGCGCTTCGCGGAGCGGACCGCGGCGCGCTTCCGTTTCGCTCGGGAGTCGCTGGGCACGACGGGCAGGCTAGCCGCCGCCGCGGCGGTTCCCCGATGCACGCCAAGCGTGCTCGGCCATGGCCAGCGCGCATCGGACGGACAGGTATACGGCCGCGAACGGGAGCAATACCGCGGCGGCGCCGGTCAGCCGTTGCCGGGCGAACCGCCACGCCGACCGATGGTGCTGCAGGAGCATGCGGTACGGCGTGCGCGAGGTGCTCGCCCCCTGCACGTGCGTGACGGAACCGGCCGGCTCGTAGGCGATGTTGTATCCCGCCATGCGCAGGCGCCGGCAGAGCTCGAGGTCCTCCATGTACATGAAGTAGCCCTCGTCCCATCCGCCCGCGACGTCGAGCGCGCTCCGGCGCAACCACATCGCCGCGCCGGACACCCAGTCGACGAGGCGCGGCTCAGCAGGATCGGCGTCGAGCTCGCGGTAACGGACCGTGAACGGATTCGACGGCCACCAGAGGCCGAGCAGTCCGTGCGCGACCGCGAGTCCGACCGACGGCGAGCGGCGGGCGGAGGGGTAGACGGTGCCGTCGACGTTGAGGATCCGCGGACCGCACGCACCGAGCGCGTGCTCGTCGTCGAACCGGGCGAGCATCGCCTTGGCGGTTCCGGGCTCGAGCGTGAGATCGGCGTTCAGGACGGCGACGACCGGCGCGCGCGTCGCCGCGATGCCGAGGTTCGCCGCCCGCGCGTAGCCCTCGTTTCCGGGCGACCGGACGACCCGGACGTCCGGATCACGGGCCAGCATCGCGTCGACCGACCCGTCGGCCGACCCGTTGTCGACCACGACGAGCTCGACGTCGCCCGCGCTCGTGTCGGCGAGGACCGAACGCACGCACTCGGCCAGCAGCGCCCCGGATTCGTAGTTGACGACGACCGCAGCCCAGGAGTGGGTCACGCGCCTCAGTCCCGGACGCGGTACACGACGAGCGTTCGGAGCGCGGAGAGGCCGTCGCGCCACGTGAGCTTCTTGCCCTCGTCGAACTCGCGGCCCGAGTACGAGATGGGCACCTCGTAGATGCGGATCCCCCGCTTCAGGATCTTCGCGGTGATCTCGGCTTCGATGTCGAAGCTGTCGGATTGCAGCCGCAGCCCGGTCACGAGGTCGCGCTCGATGAGCTTGTAGCAGGTTTCCATGTCGGACAGCGTCGTGTTGAACAAGACGTTGGTGACCAGGGACAGGAACCGGTTGCCGATCCAATGCAGCAGCAGCATGTTGCGGCGCTCGCCGGTGAAGCGGGAGCCGTACACGACGCGCGCCTTACCCCGCAGCACCGGGTTCAACAGCTTCGGCCAGTCGTCGGGGTCGTACTCGAGGTCGGCGTCCTGGATGAGGACGTATTCGCCCGTCGCATGCCCGAAACCGGTGCGGACCGCCGCGCCCTTCCCGCGGTTGCGATCGTGCACGACGATGCGGACGGTGCTGTCGCCGAGCTGACGCAACACGTCGCGTGTGCCGTCGGCGCTACCGTCGTCGACCACGATGATCTCGCGTTCGACGCCGTCGGGCAGCTCGATCGAACGCATGCGGCGCAACACCTCGACGACGGTGTTGCGCTCGTTGAAGACCGGGACGATGACGGAGAGCTTGCGCAGCTTCGCCGGCGGCGACGTGTCAGGCCCGGCCACGCGACCGCTCCTCGAGGTACCAGTCGCGCATACGGGACAAGCCGTCGTGCAGTGCCACGGTGGGCTCCCAGCCGAGGAGCTCGCGGGCCCGTGTGATGTCGGGACAGCGACGGGTGGGGTCGCCGACGGGAAGCGGCTCGAAGACGATCTCCGAGGACGATGCGGTGACCTCGCGCACCGCGTCGGCGAGCTCGAGCATCGTGATCTCGGCGGGATTTCCGATGTTGACCGGATCGCAGACGTTCGAATCGAACAACGCGATGATGCCGCGCACCTCGTCGGCGACGTAGCAGAACGAGCGCGTCTGCGTGCCGTCGCCGTACATCGTGAGCGGCTTGCCGTCGATCGCCTGGATGAGGAAGTTGGACACCACCCGGCCGTCGGCCGGACGGAGACGCGGCCCGTAGGTGTTGAAGATGCGCACGATCGCGGTACGCACGTCGTAGAGCCGCCGGTACGTCGTGACGAGCGTCTCGCCGAATCGCTTTGCCTCGTCGTAGACCGCGCGCGGCGCGTTCGGATCGACGTTGCCGTTGTACGACTCCGGCTGCGGGTGAACCGTCGGATCGCCGTAGACCTCGCTCGTCGAGGCGATGAGGAACCGGGCGTCGTGCTCCCGGGCGAGATCGAGCGCGCACCGCGTGCCCAGTGAGCTCACGTCCATCGTCTCGAGCGGCATCGTGAGGTATTCGGGCGGGCTCGCGGGGCTCGCGAAGTGGAGGACGCCGTCGACGCGCCCGTGCGCCGGGATCTCCTTGCTGACGTCAGCGCGCACGAAGCTGAACTGCGGGTGCTCGGCGAGGTGCGCGATGTTCTGGAGCCGGCCGGTCGAGAGGTCGTCGACCGCGACGACCTCGTCGCCGCGCGCGAGGAACGCGTCGCAGAGATGCGATCCGACGAAGCCGGATCCGCCCGTGATGACGATGCGCGCCACTACTGCCGCCCGACGCCCTGATACGCGAACCCGCGCCGCCGCATGGCCGCCGGGTCGAGCAGGTTGCGGGCGTCGACGATCGCCCGGCCGCGCATCGCCTCGCGGACGCGCTCGAAGTCGAGCCACCGGAACTCGTCCCACTCGGTGAGCAGCACCACCGCGTCGGCGCCCGACGCGGCGTCGTAGACGTCGACGCACAGCTCGATCCCCGGTACGAGCGTGCGCGGCCGCTCGCCGGCCCCGGGGTCGTAGGCCCGAACGATCGCTCCCTCCTCGATCAGGCGGCGGGCGACGTACAGCGCGGGCGAGTCGCGGAGGTCGTCGGTGTCGGCCTTGAACGTGAGGCCCCACAGCCCGACCGTCTTTCCCGCGAGGTTGCCGCCGACGCCGACCCGGACCTTGTCGACCATGCGTTCGTGCTGGGCCGCGTTCACGTCGACGACGCCGGCGAGCAAATCGAAGTCGTATCCGGCGGAGCTCGAGATGTGCAGCAAGGCCGCGACGTCCTTCGGGAAGCACGAACCGCCGTAGCCCGGACCGGGATGGAGGAACTGGAACCCGATGCGCGTGTCGTAGCCCATACCGATCGCGACCTCGCGCGCGTCGGCGTCGACGGCCTCGCAGAGGTTGGCGATGGCGTTGATGAACGAAACCTTGGTCGCCAGGAACGCGTTCGACGCGTACTTGATCATCTCGGCCGACTCCGGGTCGGTCACGAGCACCGGAGCCTGGATGCGCTTGTAGAGCTCACTCACGCGTACAGCCGATTCGCGATCTTCGCAGCCGATCACGATGCGATCGGGGTTGAGGAAGTCGCGTACTGCCTGGCCCTCACGGAGGAATTCCGGGTTGGACGCGACGGTGACGCCCTCGATGCGCGCGCCGGCCTCCGAGAGAACGCGCTGGACGAAGCGGGTCGAGCCGACCGGCACCGTCGACTTGTTGACGACGACCGTGTTGTGCTGCAACACCGGCGCGATCTCGCGGGCGACGGCATCCACGAACGAGAGGTCGGCCGACCCGTCGGCGCCCTGGGGCGTCTGCACGCACAAGAAGACGATCTCGGCGGACTGTGCCGCGGTGGCCGCGCCCAGGACGAAGGACAGCCGGCCCGAGGCAAGTCCTTCCTTGAGCAGCTCGGGCAGGCCGAGCTCGAGGATCGGGACCTCGCCCTTCTTCAGGCGCGCGACCCGGTCGGCGTCGATGTCGGCGCACAGGACATCGTGTCCGAGATGCGCGAAGCAGGCCGCGGTGGTGAGGCCGACGTAGCCGGCGCCGATGACCGCGACCCTCACGCGGCCGTCCTGCCCACGAATGACATGGGGGACGAGTTTAGGGCTCGAATTCCCGGCCTCGGCAGTTCAGCACCCGGCGGCGGGCCCGGATGTGCCCGATGTCGCACCCGCCGTCGGATTGCCGCCCGAGGACGAGCCCTTCGGGGCGGAGGTCTTGGGCGCCGTGGTGGAAGCGGGCTTCGACAGTCCCTTGAAGTCGCGGCCGATCACCAGCACGACATCCGCGTCGGCCGGCGCATTGCCTTCGAGCTGGGTCATCTCGCCCACGCCGCCGAGGTACGAGAGCACGGCCTTGGCCTTGTCCGACGCACCGGACGCGTAGCGCACCTCGGTCACCGGATAGTCCTGGCGATCCGCGTTGGTCGCCGACCCGACGACCGAGAAGCCGAACCCGCCGAGCGCGTCGGCCGCCCGGGCGCCCGCGCCCGTGGTGCCGCTGCCGTTCTCGACGACCACGTGCACGCTTCCGAGATCGACCGACGATCCGCCTCCGGAGTCCGACGAGTCGCCGATGCCGCGCAGCCGGGCGAGCAGCGGAGCGGCCTTGGCGTCGTCGAGTTGCAGCGCCGACTGGCCGTCAACGTAGTACGGCGTGACCGGCAGCGTTCGCGTGTCGACTCCGTTCGGGTTGTGGAACGCGTACGCCAGCGCGCGCAGCGGGCCGAGACCGAGTTTCGGGTCGCGCTGCACCGCCTTCAGCATCGTGTCGAGCAGGCTGCTCGCCTTCCACGGCTTGCTCGTCGCCGCTTTCAGCGTGCGCGACGCGAGCGTCCGCAGGAAGTACTGCTGGCGCTGGATGCGACCGAGATCGGACGTCGGGTCGGTCCGCCACTGCCCGTCGACGAACGACTCGTAGTAACGCGATCGCACGTAAGCGAGCGCCTGGTCGCCGTTGAGTTGTACGCAGCCCGCGTTGGGGATGTTGAGCCCCGTCTTCGGGTCACGTGCCGGCGTCGGGAAGTAGATCGGGATCGTCCCGAGCGTGTTGACGATGTCCCGGAAGCCGGCGAAGTCGACTTCGAGGTAGTGGCTGATCGGGACGTCGAAATCCTTCTCGATCGTCTCGATCATGCGTTGCGGGCCCGCGTTGAACGCGGCGTTGATCTTCGCGTTTCCCATGCCGGGTATCGAGACCCAGAGATCGCGCGGGAACGAGACGAGGAGCGCGTGGCCGTTCGGCTCGAGGTGGGCGACCATGATCGTGTCGGAGCGCTGTCCGGTCTGTTGTTGTCCGCTGCCGAAGGCCTGCGCGTCGGCCGAGCTCTTGACGAAGGCACGCGAGTCGGAGCCGATCAGAAGGAAGTTCCCGCCGTGTTGCAGCACCGAGGAGCCGATCGCGACCTTCGAGATCTGCGACACCTTGCGCGCCGCCTGCGCGTACGCGCCGGCGATCGCGACGACGGTGATGATCACGGCGATGACGAACGCCGTGAAGAGCCGGTGGAGGAACGCGCGCGGGGACACCATGTCAGCGCGTCACTTGGCGGGGCACCCGACCAGTGTTCCACCGGTACGCGGGTCGACGGGGACGAAGTCGCTGTCGACCGCCGACCGGGGGACGGTCGTCGACGTCGTCGTGCGCGGCGCGACGGACGTGGTCGTCGAGGCGGAAGCGGGAAGGTTCGCGGGACGCGGGATGAGATCGAAGCGATGCCGCAGCGAGTCGTAGTCGCGTCCGACGATCACGAGCACATCGCCACCGAAGGTGTTCTTGGCGGACGGCGCCTCGACGAGGTGGATCGTGCCTACCGCCACCGCGACCGTGTACCCCTGGCGGAACTTGCCCGGCGCGTAGCGCACCTCGGTGTCGTAGTCGGAGCGATCGGCGTCGGCGGGCGGTCCCCCTGAGCGGAACCCGGCCGCCGTGAAGGTATCGAGCGCGTGCGCGGCCGCGTTCTTGACGCCGGAACCGTTGATCACACGGACTTTGACTCGGTCGGCGCTCATCGGTTTCACATTGGTCTCCGGCGCGCTGTACGACGCGAGCTGGTTGATCACGCCGGCCGCGTCCGGGAACTTGGCGACGACTTGTCCCGGGAACTGGCGGTACGGAGACGCGACGACGGGCAGCGTCGACATGTCGACCTTCGACGGGTTGAGGTCGCGGAACGTGTACGCGAGCGAAGTGATCTCGCCGTAGGTGAGGTACTGGTCATGGGCGAGATCTTTGAAGACGGCCTTCAAGAGGGAGTTGATGCCGAGCGGGTCGCTCCCGGCCTTCTTGACCGCGGCACGGCTGAGCGTGCGCAGGAAGTACTGCTGCCTCGGAATCCGGTCGAGGTCGGCACGCCCGTCCTGGATCCATCCCGGCGACGTCATGTCGGAACCGGACGGCCGCCATGGTGCCGGGTTCTCCGTGTCGCTCGGGATGTTGTAGTGCCGCGAGCGCGCGTACGCGAGCGCTTCGTCACCGTCGAGGCTGACGCAACCGGATCGCGGCACGTGGAGGCCGGTGAACTCGTCGTTGGCCGGTGTCGGGAAATAGATGTTCACGTGGCCGATCGTGTTCACGATCTTCTTGAAGCCGCGGAAGTCGACTTCGAGATAGTGGTTGATCAGCAGGGGTTGGAAGTTGTGCTCGAGCGTCTTGATGACGAGCTCCGGGCCGCCGTACCCGTACGCCGCGTTGAGCATGTCCAAGCCGTGGCCGGGGATCTGCAGCACGAGATCACGCGGGAACGACACGAGCATGCTGCGATGGGCCGCGGGATCGACGTGCAGGATCATCATCACGTCGGAGCGGGCGCCGCCGGTTTCCTTCGAGGTGCCGTAGGCCGCGGCTTCCTGCGGCGTCTCGTCGGCGGGACGCGCGTCCGATCCGAGCAGCAGATAATTCGCGGGCTTGCCCTGTTTCACCGGCGTCAGGACACCGTCGTCGAGGTGGATGACCTTGCTCTCGCGCTCGAACATGCGCCGGCCGTAGACCTTGCCGCCGACGACCGCGACCGCGGACAACACGGTCACGACGACGAGCGCGACCGCGAAGCGACCAAGGAAGGAAAAAGCGGGCGACCGGGGATGCACGCGACGGGCGATTCTACCGGCGGGTATCGCTCTGACCCGGGCGGGCCGGGTCGGCGTCGCGACCTACTCCACAGGTAATCCCAAGCCCCGGGCGAGCACCAACCTCTGGATCTCGCTCGTACCCTCGCCGATCTCCAGAATCTTCGCGTCGCGGTAGAAGCGACTGACCGGCGTCTCGTCGATGTAGCCGTAACCGCCGTGTATCTGCACGGCATCGCGCGTCGCGTCGACCGCGGTCTCGGTCGCGTAGAGCTTCGCCATCGCAGCCGCGTCGCGGATCGGCCGGCCGAGATCGCGAAGCCAGGCCGCCTTGTACACGAGATTCCGCGCGTTCTCGACCGCGAGCGCCATGTCGGCGCACTTGAACGCGATCGACTGGTAGCGCCCGATCGGTCCTCCGAACGCCTGCCGTTCCTTCGCATACGCGACCGACGCTTCGAGGCAAGCCTGCGCCATCCCCAACGCGAGCGCGGCGATGGCGATGCGACCGTCGTCGAGGATGCGCAAGAAGGTCTTGAAGCCTTCGCCCCGGGCGCCCAAGAGGTGATCCTCGGGCACGCGGCAGCCGTCGAAGAGGAGCTCGTGGGTGTCCGACGCGTGCCATCCCATCTTCCGGTACGGCGGCTGCACGACGAACCCGGGTGTGCGTGAGTCGACGACGATGTTCGAGATCTCGTGGGACGCCGTGCGCGCGGTGATCGTCACGCACTTGGTGATCTCGGTCCCCGAGTTGGTGATGAACGTCTTCTGCCCGTCGATCACCCACTCACGACTCGTGTCGTCGAGCTCGGCTCGGGTGCGCGTCGCGCCCGCGTCGCTCCCCGCCTCGGCTTCGGTGAGCCCGAAGGCGCCGAGCACCTCCCCCGCCACCATCGGGACGAGGTACTCCTGTTTCTGCGCCTCGGTTCCGCTGTAGAAGAACGGGGCCGCGCCCAGACTGACACCGGCCTCGAGGGTGATCGCCATCGAAGCATCCACGCGCGCGATCTCCTCGATCGCGATGCAGTAGGTCAGATACTCGGCCGCGGCGCCGCCGTACTCCTCGGGGAACGGCAAACCGAACAATCCGAGCTTGCCCATGGCGCGCACGGCGTCGACGGGAAAGGTGTGATCACGGTCCCACGCCTGCGCGTGCGGCGCGATCTCGCTCTCGGCGAAGTCGCGCACGACGTGGCGGAACTGCTCCTGTTCGGGCGAAGGCTCGAACTCCACGACCGCGACGGTAGCCGGGGAACTAGGTTCGTCCGGTGGAGTCGGGGCAGGTCTACGCCATCGTCCGGGACGCAGATCGGTGGCTCGTCGCGCGGCGCCCGGCGCGCGTCTTGACCGCATCGGGACCGCAGATCTTCGACGCGCTGCACGAAATCGACGCGGGCGGGTTCTGGGCCGGCTTCGTCGCGTACGACGCCGGACGGGCGATCGAACGGATCGAGACGAAGACGGTCGACGACGTCGGTCTCCCCGATCTCGCGTTCGTACGATTCGACGACGTGAGCCCCGTCGCCGACCTTCCGCCCTTGCCGCGACTCGACGTCGCGCTCGGCGACGGCGCGTCGAGCATCTCCCCGGTCGAGCACGAGGTCCTCGTCGAGCGGATCCACGAGCTTCTCGTCGCGGGCGAGTGCTACCAGGTCAATCTCACCCGGCGTGTCATGTATCCGGTCGCCCCCGACCCGCTCGCGTTGTTCGGCGCGATCGCGCGCACGAATCCCGCGCCGCACGCGATGGTGTGCACCTTCGGCGCCGTCCGTCCCGACCTCGCGATCGTCTCCGCGTCGCCCGAGTGCTTCCTGCGCGTCGACGGGCGCGCCGTGGAGACCCGGCCCGTCAAAGGAACGGCCCGCGACGGCTCGACGTTGGTCGCGAGCGCGAAGGACCGCGCCGAGAACGTGATGATCGTCGACCTCGCGCGCAACGATCTCGGACGCGTCTGCGAGTTCGGGTCGGTACACGTGCCCGCACTGTTCGAGGTCGAGCACCGTCCCGGCCTCGCCCATCTCGTCAGCACCGTACGCGGTCGGCTCCGGCCCGACGTCGACCTCGCCGCGCTCGTGCGCGCCACGTTCCCGCCCGCATCGGTCACCGGCGCCCCGAAGCCGAGAGTGCTCCAGGCGATAGAGGATCTCGAGCCCGTTCGGCGGGGCGTGTACTGCGGCGCCGTCGGCTGGATCGACGGCGATCGCCGCCGGGCCGAGCTCGCCGTCGCGATCCGTACGTTCACGATCGCGGCCGGCAACACGTATCTGGGTCTCGGCGGCGGGATCGTCGCCGATTCGTGCGCTCGCGCCGAGTGGGCCGAGACCGAGCTGAAGGGCGCGCGCCTCCTGGGCGCGGTCGGGGCCCGCGCCGAGGAACGGGCGGAGGTCCGGTGACCGACGTCGCGTGGCTCGACGGGAAGTTGCTGCCGCTGTCGGAAGCACGAGTCCCGGTCCTCGACCACGGCCTCGTGGTCGGTGACGGTGTCTTCGAGACGCTGCGGGTCTACCGCGGCGTGCCGTTCGCGTGGACTCGCCACTTCGCCCGCTTGTGCACGTCGGCCCGGGGGCTCGGCCTCGAACTGCCCGACGGCGACGCGTTGCGCGCCGCGGCGGACGCGGTCGTGGCCGCGAACGGTCTCACCGAGGCGCGGCTGCGCATCACGCTTACGGGCGGTATCGCGCCGCCAGGCTCCGGACGCGGTACCGCCGCGCCGACCGTGTTCCTCCTCGCGTTTCCGATCGAGCCCGCCGCGCCGAGCGTCGACGTCGTGATCGCGCCGTGGTCGCGCAACGAGAACGGCGCGCTCGCCGGACTGAAGACGATCTCCTACGCGGCCAACGTTCGAGCGCTCGCGTTTGCAAAGCAGAACGGCGCGGGCGAGGCCATCTTCACGAACACGCGCGGCAACCTTTGCGAGGCGACCGGCTCGAACGTCTTCGTCGTGCGCGGTGGCGCGCTCGTCACACCCCCGGCCGGCGCGGGCTGCCTGCTCGGCGTCACACGCGCGCTCCTGCTGCAGGTCGCGCGCGACATCGGCATCGCGACCGAAGAGCGCGATCTGCAGGTCGACGCGCTCACGACGAGCGACGAGGCATTCCTGTCTTCCACGACGCGTGAGGTGCAACCCATCGCGAGGGTCGACGGTCGCGCCTTGGACTCGGTCGGCGGTGCGGTGAGCGCGAGCCTCGCCCGGGCGTTCCGTGAGCTCGTCGCGCGCGACCTCGATCCCTGAGCGGCGCAGTTCCGAGCGTTCGCCGTTACGCGATTACGTGGTGCGGAGGTGCACGACGTCCCCCGCGTTCACGGTTCGGCCGTCGACGACGAGATAGCCCTCCTCGGTGAGGGCCTCGGCCGTGCCTGCGAACGTCTCCCGGGCGAGCTCGACCCGAACGCGCCGGCCGAGGGTCGCCGAACACGCGGCCGCGTCAGCGACCACACGATCGAGACCGGCGAGCCGGGCGTCATACGCGCGCAGCCATTCGACGAGGAGATCCTCGCGGTCGACCGCCGCGGCGACGGCGATCTCGCGCAACTCCGGTGCGAGCGCGTCCGGGCGCACGTTGCAACCCATACCGACGACGACCGCGCCCCCGCCGTCCGCCTCGGCGAGGATCCCGGCCAGCTTGCGGTCGCCGATGACGACGTCGTTCGGCCACTTGAGCGCGATGGGCTCCGGCGCGGCGACCACGGCCGGAGCACCGAGCGTGTGAAGCGCGTCGAGCGCGGCCAGGCCGGCGGCCAGAGTGACGAGGTGCACGCGCTCCGGGGGAAGCTCGGGCCGCAGGAGCACGGAGACGAGCAAGGCCGAGCCCGGCGGCGCGACCCACGAACGGCCGAGGCGCCCGTGCCCCGCGGTCTGCTCGTCGGCGACTGCGACCTCTCCTTCGGCCGCGCCCGCTGCCGCGCGTTGCAGCAGGTAACGGTTGGTGGAGTCGACGTTTCGGAACCAGGTGACGTCGTGGAAACGCGTCCCGGCCAGTCGGACAAAGTTGCGCTTCACGGGCTCGCGCGCCGACATCTGATGTGTCCCTCCGCTCGCGTGCGGCCGTCGAGTCGCTCGGCGCGTCGACGATCGGCGACACTTCTCCGCGACTTCTCAGCCTCCGGACGCCCACCCTTAGGATACGCAGCCGTGCTCTCGAAGATCCTGATCGCCAACCGCGGCGAGATCGCGATCCGCGTCATGCGGACCTGTCGCGAGCTCGGCATCGCCAGTGTCGCCGTGTACTCCGAGCTCGACCGCGACGCCGCGCACGTCCGGTACGCCGACGAGGCGTATGCGCTCGGAGGCCAGACCGCGGCCGAGAGCTACCTGAACACCGACGCGATCGTCGAAGCAATCCGCAAGAGCGGCGCCGACGGCGTGCACCCCGGCTACGGATTCTTCTCCGAGAACGCCGACTTCTCACGGGCAGTCACGGCTCTCGGTGTCGCGTGGATCGGCCCGCCCCCCGAGGCGATCGAGGTGATGGGCGACAAGATCTCGTCCCGTCTCGCCGCGCAGCGAGCCGAGGTCGCGAGCGTGCCCGGCACGACGACACCGATCACCGACGCGTCCGAGATCGTCGCGTTCGGCGACGAGTTCGGGTACCCCGTCGCGATCAAAGCCGCGTACGGCGGCGGCGGCCGCGGGATGAAGGTCGTCGAACGGGCGGAGGACGCGCAGAGCGCGTTCGACTCCGCGGCGCGAGAGGCCCAGGCGTACTTCGGAAGGTCCGAGTGTTACCTCGAGCGCTACCTCACCAAGCCGCGGCACGTGGAGCTGCAGATCTTCTGCGACACGCACGGCAACGGCGTCTACATCAGCGACCGCGACTGCTCCACGCAACGCCGTCACCAGAAGCTCATCGAGGAAGCACCGGCGCCCGAGATCCCCGAGGACACGCGCAAGGCAATGGGCGAGGCGGCCGTGAAGGTCGCACTCGCGTGCCGCTACGTCAACGCCGGCACCGTCGAGATGCTCTACCAGGACGGCGAATTCTTCTTCCTCGAGATGAACACGCGTCTCCAGGTGGAGCACTGCGTCACCGAGGAGATCAGCGGTCTCGACCTCGTAGCGGAACAGCTGCGTGTCGCTTCCGGCTCGAAGCTCTCGTTCACGCAGAAGTCGATCAAGCGGCGCGGCCACTCGATCGAGTGCCGGATCAACGCCGAGGACCCGACGAAGAACTTCCTGCCGTCGCCCGGCACGATTCGCCGGCTGCGCGTGCCCTCCGGTCCGGGCGTGCGCTGGGACGGCGGTTACGAAGAGGGCGACACGATCTCGCAGTTCTACGACAATCTCGTCGGCAAACTCATCGTGTGGGCCCCGGATCGGCCGCGCGCCATCGACCGCATGGTGCGCGCGCTCTCCGAGTTCGAGATCGACGGCGTGAAGACGACGATTCCCGCGCATCTTGCGCTCTTGCCGACGGACGCGTTCCGTTCGGTGACCCACTCGACGAAGTGGGTCGAAGACGAGGTCGACGCGACCTCGTTTGCCGAGCACGCGCCCGGCGCGGGCGAGCTCACGGTTCCGCCCACCGACGGAGCGGCGGCGACGTCCGGTCCGCTCGTCGAACAGACGGTGCCGGTCGAAGTCGACGGCCGCCGCTACTCGGTCAAGGTCTGGCTGCCGGAGGCGCCGCTCGCACGCGCCGGCGCCGCGGCCGGCGGACCCGGTCGGCCCCGGCCGAAGCCGGCGGTGACCGGCGGGTCCGGCGGCGGCGCGGGCAGCGGCACCGTCACCGCACCGATGCAGGGCACGATCGTGAAGGTGCTCGTCGAGGTGGGGGCAACCGTCACGACCGGAGACGCGCTGGTCGTCCTCGAGGCGATGAAGATGGAGAACCACATCAACGCCGAGACTTCCGGGACCGTCCAGGAGATCCGCGTCGCCGCGGGCGACTCCGTCGGCACCGGCGACATCCTCGCCGTCATCGCCTGACCCCACTTTCTCCCAACAATCGGTAGAAAAGTTGCACCACCCGCCACCGTCGGTCCCAACCGTTGGCGACGATGAGTGACGCTTCCCGCTACCTCGGGTCCCAACTCTTGGGACGAAAATGAGGCGGGAGGGTCACGGCGGCGCGCGAGCATCGGGGGATGGGTCCGCCGATCTTCGTCGTCGACGCGTTCACGGCCGAGCCGTTCGGCGGAAATCCCGCCGGCGTCGTCCTCGACCACGGCGACCCGGCATGGATGCAGCGCGTCGCCGCGGAGATGCGCCATTCCGAGACGGCGTTCGTCCGTCCGCGTGCCGACCGCACCGGTTACGAGCTGCGCTGGTTCACGCCCCAGGTCGAGATCGACCTTTGCGGGCACGCCACGCTCGCGAGCGCGCACGTCCTGTTCGAAACCGGTCACGCCAAAAAGGACGAGACGATCTCGTTCGACACGCGCAGCGGAACGTTGCGGGCCGCGCACGCCGGTGACGACGGGGTCACACTCGACTTCCCCATCAGCGAGCCACGCCGGCTCGGCACGGCGCACGCCGGCCTCTACGCCGCGCTCGGCCTCGATCCCGGCGAAGGCGAATGCCTGGCGGCCGACGGCGCGTTCTTCCTCTGCATCGTCGACGAGGCGGCGACGGTGCGGGAGCTGCAGCCCGACATCACCGCGTTACGGGCTCTCACCGATGTGCGCGGCGTCTACGTGAGCGCGCCCGGCGACAAAGGCTACGACATCGTGTCGCGCTGTTTCGGCCCGCGCGTCGGCATCGACGAGGACCCGGTCACGGGTTCGATGCACTGTGTCCTGGCTGCGTACTGGTGTCCGCGGCTCGCGACGGAGGAGCTGCGCGCGTTCCAGGCGTCGGCGCGCGGCGGAGAGATGACCGTTCGGCGGGCGGGCGATCGGGTGTTGCTCACCGGCCGGGCGACAACAGTGCTGTCGGGCGCGCTCTCCGCCTGACCACGCCGGCTACACGCGCGACTTGTGCCATGCCAGCTGCGCGCTCAGGGCTTCGCGCAGCGAGACGCGCGGTTCCCAGTCGAGGAGCTCGCGCGCGCGTTCGATCGATCCGCCGTTGCGGAACGCGTCTCCGGCCTGACGTCCCTGCGCGTCGACCGCGACCGGCGCGCCCGCGAGCTCACCGACGAGATCGATCAATCCGAGCAGCGTGATCTCGCCGCCGCCGGCCAGGTTGCAGTAGGCGCCGGGCGGGATGTCGCGTTCCGCCGCGGCGAGGTTGCCGCGCACGATGTCGCCGACATACGTGAACTCGCGGATCTGTGAGCCGTCGCCGTAGCGCGGGAAGCGGTCGCCGGTGAGGGCGGCCGCGCACAGGCGGTGGAGCGCCATGTCCGGCCGCTGCCGCGGCCCGATCACCGTGAAGTACCGCAACGACACCGCGGCGATGCCGCGATTCTCCGCGTACAGCCCGACGAGGTGCTCGCCCGCGAGCTTCGTCACGCCGTAGGGGCTGTACGGACGCGGGACGTCCTCCTCGCGGGTGGGGTACCGCGGTTGGTTCCCGTACACCGACGATGACGACGCGTAGACGAGCCGCGCCGCGGGACGGGCGGTCACCACAGCTTCCAGGAGACGTTGCGTCGCCAACACGTTGTGGCCGACGTAGTCGCCGAAGCCGTCCGACCACGATCCCCGCACACCGGCCTGTGCCGCCTGGTGGAACACCGCGTCGACGCCGTCGAGCAGCGGCTCGATCGCGACCGAACGCAGATCGGACTCGACCAGCTCGAACCGCGACGAGGCGAGGGCGCCCTCGACGTTCTCGCGCTTGCGCGCCTCGTCGTAGAACGGCGTGAAGCAGTCGACCCCCAACACCGTGTGGCCGTCGTCGAGGAGCGCATCCGCGAGATGGCTCCCGACGAAGCCGGCGACTCCCGTTACCAGTGCCCGCATGTCAGGACGCCGCGTCGGCGAGCGACTCCGAGAGCGCAGGGTGGACGAGCAGGGAGTCGACGATGTCGACCACCTTCAGGTGGTTCGTGACCGCGACCGCGATGACGGAGATGAGCTCGGCCGCGTTGCGGCCGACGATCGCACCGCCGAGCACGACACCGGTCGCCGGGTCGGAGAGGATCTTCACGAAGCCCCGGGTGTCACCGTTGATGAGCGCCTTCGGGTTGGCCGAGAACGGCACTTTCGTCACGCGCAGCTTGCGGCCGGCGGCGAACGCCTCGGCCTCGGCGACGCCGACCTCGGCGATCTCCGGATCGGTGAAGATGGCCTGCGCCGCCTTGTCGTAGTCGAGGTGGCGGTGGGCGCGCGCCGTGAGCCCCATCACGTGTTCGGCGATCTTGCGACCTTGCATCGCCGCGACCGAAGAGAGCGGCAAACGGCCCGAGACGTCGCCGGCGGAATAGATGTGCGGGACGTTCGTCTGGCAATGCCGGTTGCCCGGCACGTAGCCGCGGTCGTCGATCTCGACGCCGGCGGCGTCGCAACCGAGGCCTTCGCTGTTCGGTAGCGAACCGATGCACAGCAACGCGTGCGAACCGTCGACGGCGCGACCATCGTCGGCGGCGACGAACACCTTGTCGCCCTCGCGCCCGATCGACATCGCACGCGCGCCCTTCAAGAGCTTCACGCCGCGGCGCAGGAACTCCTCCTCGAGGACGGCAGCGACCTCGGGATCCTTGTACGGCAGGACCTGCTGGCGCGAGACGATCAGCGTCACCGCGGAACCGAGCGCGCTGAACATATGCGTGAACTCCACACCCGTGACGCCCGAGCCGATCACGACGAGATGCTCGGGGATCTCGGGCGGCGGGTACGCCTGGCGCGTCGTGAGCACGCGTTCCCCGTCGATGACGGCCCACTCGGGAACGCGCGGTCGCGAACCGGTCGAGAGCAGGATCGCGTCGGCCTCGAACGCTTCGGTGCCGTCCGCGGTATCGGCGGCGACGGTGTACGCCCCGGTGAGACGACCGGTGCCGCGAACGAGCCGCACGCCCTGCGACTCGAGCAGGCTCGTGACGCCGTCGCGGAGCTTGTCCTCCATGCCCGAGATGCGTTCCCGCAGCGCGGACACGTCGAGGCATCCGGTGGCGTCGAGTCCCATTGCCTCGGCCAATCCGAGCTCGGACAGCGCGTTGCCGGTGCCGACCATCGCCTTGCTCGGGATGCAGTCCCAGAGGTGCGCGGCGCCGCCGACGATGTCGCGCTCGATCAGCGTCACCTCGGCGCCGAGCGACGCCGCGACGGTGGCGGCGGTGTTTCCCGCCGGACCGCCTCCGATGATCACGAATCGCACGGCCATGCGGTCCAGGCTACGCGCGTCGGGCCGCGTACCCTGACCCTTCGATGCAACAACTCCTCGTCGACGAGCTGACGGGCGACCGCGTCGTCCTGGCACCGGCGCGCGCGCTGCGGCCGGACACATTTCGCGTACGAGCCGATCCGCTCCCGGCCCGTGTCGCGACGTGTCCGTTCTGTGCGGCCAACGAACACGAGACGCCGCCCGAGGTCGCGCGCCTCGGCGGCGGCGAGCCCGACTCACCGGGTTGGTCGCTGCGCGTCGTCCCGAACAAGTACCCGATCGTGGGTGACGGCGTCGCCGGCGCGCACGAGGTCGTCATCTTCTCCCCCGCACACGACGCCGACTGGGGCGCCCTCACCGACGACGCTGCCGCCGACGTGTTGCTGGCGGCGCGCGACCGGGCGCGCGTCCATCTCGCGCACGGCTGCGAGTACGTGCAGGTGTTCGTGAACCAGGGCAAGCCCGCCGGCGCGTCGATCGAGCACCCCCACGCTCAGCTGGTCGCGCTCGACGCGGTTCCGCCGCGCGCGCAGGCGCGCCTCGAACGATTCTCGGAGCGCGCCTTCACGAACGACCGGGTCCACACCGTCACCGAAGGCGACGTCGTGACGTGGTGCCCGCCCGCGTCACCGACGCCGTTCACCATGCGGCTCGCCCACGAACGGGGCGGCGCTCGCTTCGACGAGGCGGGCGACGACGTCACGCGCGGAACCGGTCGCGCCATCCGCGCCGCGATCAACGCGCTGCACGCGGCGCTCGGCGCGGTCGCGTACAACGTGCTCGTCGAGACCGCGCCGCGCCACCACCACGGCGAGTTCCGCTGGTGGGTCGACATCGTCCCGCGCGTCACGGTCACCGCCGGGTTCGAGCTCTCGACCGGTCTGTCGGTCAACATCGTCGCGCCGGCCGACGCCGCATCCGCGTTGCGGTCGGCGACGTGAGGATCCGCGTCGGCATCACGATCGCAGCCGCGCCGGTCGACGTCTGGCGCGTGATCGAACCCGTCGAGCGTCACGTCGACTGGATGGCCGACGCCGAATCGATCCGCTTCACGACCACGCAGACCCGGGGGGTCGGAACCGCGTTCGACTGCGTCACGCGTATCGGTCCGTTCCGCACCACCGATCGCATGGCGATCGTGGAGTGGAACCCGACCGTCGCGATGGGGATCGAGCACCGCGGCGTCGTCACGGGACGTGGACGCTTCACGTTGTACCCGGCCCGCGAGGGAACGCGCTTCACGTGGGAGGAGCAACTCACGTTCCCGTGGTGGATGGGCGGCCCGGCCGGCGCATTCCTCGCCCGTCCGGTCCTGCGCGCGATCTGGCGTCGTAACCTGCGTCGCTTGAAGGCGACGGCGGAGGGATCATGACGAACCGGGCGGTGAGTGTCGCCGGAATGCAAACGTTGGGCGCGGCGCTGTCGGTCGAGGTCGCGCGCGAAGCCGACGCGCTCGGCTACGCGGCGGTTTGGGTCGCGGAGGCGAACGCGGCCGAGGGTATGTCGCTGCTGGGCGCGGTGAGCCAGGCGGCGCCGCACATCGGGCTCGGTACCGGCGTGCTCGCCTTGCAGCTGCGCACTCCCCCGCTGCACGCGATGGCCGCGGCGACGCTCCAGCAGCTCGCGGGCGATCGTGACGTCTTCCTCGGCGTCGGGATCTCGTCGCCCGCGGTCGCCGGCCAGTGGCACGGCGCCGGGTACACCGACCGCCCGATCGCGCAGGCCCGCGAGTTCCTCACCCTGCTCCGTGAATGCCTGAGCGGCGAGACCGTCACGTTCGAAGGCGACTTCTACTCGGTGAAGCGCTTCCGGCTCGCGTTGAAGCTCGGCGACCGGCGGCCGAAGATCGCGCTCGCCGCGCTCAACAAGCAGATGCTGCGGCTCGGCGGCGAACTCGCCGACGTCGTGTTGTTGAACTACCTCCCCGCGTCACTCGTACCGTGGTGCGTCGAGCGGGTGCGCGAAGGCGGCGGCGCGCAGGTACAGGCCTACGTCCACTGCGCGGTCACCGATCGTGATCGCTACGCCGACCTCGCCCGCAAGGACCTCCTGAACTACGCGGTCGTGCCCGCCTACGCCACCCAGTTCGAGCGCGCCGGATTCGTCGACGAGGTACAGCATTTCCAGTACCGCTGGGCCGCGCGCGACCGCGACGGGGCGCTCGAGGCGATCAGCGACGAGTGGGTCGACGCGATCCAGATCATGGGTGACGAGCAGCACGTGCGCGACGCGGTGCAGGCGTACAGCGAAGCGGGCGTCGACGTGCCGATCGTGTTTGCGATCCCGTGGGGGCAGGACCGGCGGGAGACGGTCAGCCGCACCCTGCGCGCGCTCGCCTGACGCCTCTTCTCAACGACCCTCGAACTTCGCCTTGCCGGGGCCGTTGGCCTTGAACGACTCCACACCGGTGCGCGCGTCCTCGGTGGCGAACACCTCGATGAACGCATCGCACTCCAGATCGAGACCCGCGGCAAGCGACCCGTCGAGGCCGCCGTCGATGGCGCGTTTTGCGAGACCCATGGCCACGACCGCGCCTTTGGCGAGCTCGGCCGCCCAGCGGCGCGCCGCGTGCTCGACCTCGTCGGCGGCGACGACCCGGTCGACGAGCCCGATCGCGAGCGCTTCGTCGGCGCGTAGCTGGCGGCCGCTCCACACCATCTCCTTCGCGCGGGCCGGACCGACGAGTCGCGTCAGCCGTTGCGTGCCGCCCGCGCCGGGGATGATCCCGAGGAGGATCTCGGGCTGCCCGAGCCGAACCGTCTCGCCCACGACTCGTAGGTCGCACGCACACGCGAGCTCGAGGCCGCCGCCGAGCGCGTAGCCGCGGATCGCGGCGATCACCGGACGCGGGATTGCCGCGACCGCGTCGAACGCACGCCGGAACGCGCGCTCGATGACGCGTGCGCCTGCCTGGTCGGAGAACTCGGAGATGTCCGCGCCCGCGGCGAACGCCTTTTCGCCGCCGGCCACCACCACGGCCTTCACCGAGCCGTCGGATCCGAGCTGTTCGGCGACGTCGCCGAGGCGGTCGAGCAGCGCTGTCGACAGCGGGTTCATCGAGCCGTTGTTCAGCCGCACGACGGTGATGCCGTCGGCGTCGTGCTCCACCAGGACGAGATCGTCGGTCATCCGCCGACCCTATAACCACGGCGACGGAGCGGCCGCGGGGGTGGCGCGTGGCTATTGCTCCAGGAGCTCGTCGGCGGCCGCGTACGGGCTCCGGGTCCGCGCCGCGACCTCGTCGACGATCGCGTCGAAGCGCGGGCCGTCACACAGCGCGGACGCGCGCGCTTCCATCTCCGCGGCGACGAGCCCGCGCAACTCCTCGCGCAAACGCGCCCGGCGGCGAGCGTCGGCCTCGCCCGACGACTCGACGTGCGCCTTGTGCGCGGCGATCGCGTCGAACAACTCGTCGACACCTGCGCCCGTCGTCGCGACCGTGCCCACGATCGGCGGCCGCCAGACGCGCCGGGTCGAGAGCTCGAGCATCGCGGCCAGGTCGGCTGCGGTCTCGGCGGCGCCGGGCCGGTCCGCCTTGTTCACGACGAACACGTCGGCGATTTCCATGAGCCCCGCCTTCGCGGTCTGCACCGCGTCACCCCATCCGGGATTCACGACCACGACCGTCGTGTCGGCATAGCCCGCGATCTCGACCTCGACCTGGCCGACGCCCACCGTCTCGATGACGATCCACGCCTTGCCGATCGCGTCCAGCACGCGCACCGCCTGCGGCGCGGCCAGCGCGAGCCCGCCGAGGTGCCCGCGCGTCGCCATCGAACGGATGAACACGCCCGGATCGGTCGTGTGACTCTGCATCCGCACGCGGTCGCCGAGAATCGCACCGCCGCTGAACGGGCTCGTGGGGTCGACGGCGAGGACGCCCACCTCGCCTCCGGCGGCGCGGAGCCGGCCGACGAGCTGATCGGTCAGCGTCGACTTGCCGGCGCCGGGCGCGCCGGTGATCCCGATCGACCACGCGTTCCCGGTGCGCGGGTGCAGCTTCTCGATGACCGCGCGCGCGCCGTCGCCACCGCGTTCGACCACCGACAGGACCTTCGCGATCGAGCGCCGGTCACCTTCCAGCGCACGATCCACGAGCGCGGCAACGGCGTCTCCCATGAACCGCCGAACCTAGTGCTCCGCCCGCCGCACGAGCCGTTACTCGTCGGCGACGACCTCGGTGACGCCCGGCACGCGGTCCATGATGATGCGCTCGACGCCGGCCTTCAGGGTCATCATCGAAACCGGGCACGTGCCACAGGCGCCGACGAGCGAGACGTGCACGACGCCGTCGGTGTCGATCCCGTTGAAGACGATGTCACCGCCGTCGCTCTGGAGCGCGGGCCGGATCGCCTCGATGGCCTCGAGGACACCTTCTTCCATGTCGGCGACTTCAACGGTCATGCTTTTCGCTCCGAGGGTCGGGCGATGGTCAATCTGGACAACGAACCCAGTATCGCGCTTGTTCCCGGGGCCCGACGATGCCGGCTTCCGGCGGGCCCGGTCGCTCAGTCGAGACGCTCGACGTCGGCCCCGAGCTCGCGCAGGACGCCGGCGAGATCCGAGTAGCCGCGTTCGATGTGTTCCCCGTCGTGGACCACGGTCTCGCCGTCGGCGACGAGACCCGCGAGCACCAGCGCCGCACCGGCCCGGACGTCCGAAGCCCGGACCGGCGCACCGGAGAGGCGCTCAACCCCGCGCACGATGGCGTGCCGGCCCTCGGTCCGAACGTCGGCGCCCATCCGGGCGAGCTCGTCGACGAACTGGAACCGTCCGTCGTACACGTTCTCGGTGACGATCGCGCTGCCTTCGGCGACCGTCATCAAGGCGACCGCAAGGGGCATGAAGTCGGTGGCGAGGCCCGGATGCGGCAGCGTCGCGACGTCGACCGCCCGCAGGCGCTTCGCCGCGAGCGCCCACAGGCCGTCGCTCGTCGGCGAGATGCGCATCCCCATCTCGCACAGCTTCATCGACACCATCTCGACGTGGTCGGGCTGCACGCCGACCAGCTCGATCTCGCCACCCGTGATCCCGCACGCCATGAGCAGCGTCGCGGCCTCGACGCGGTCGGCCATGATCTCGCTCTCGACCGCGTGGAGCTCCTCGACTCCTTCGATCTCGATGGTCGACGAGCCCGCGCCGAGCAGATGCGCCCCCATGCGGTTGAGGAACGTCGCGAGAGCGGTCACCTCGGGTTCGCGCGCCGCGTTCTCGATCACCGTCGTGCCCTTCGCGAGCACGGCCGCGCACATGAGGTTCTCGGTTGCGCCGACACTCGGGAACTCCAACACGGTGCGAGCGCCGCGGAGCACCTCGGCGCGCGCCACGACATAGCCGTGGGCGACCTCGACCTCCGCGCCCATCGCCTCCAGCCCGCGCAGGTGCATGTCGACCTTGCGGCTCCCGATGTTGTCGCCGCCCGGGAGCGCGACACGAGCGTGACCGCAGCGGGCGAGCAACGGGCCCAGCACGTTGAACGACGCCCGCATGCGCGCGACCAGCTCATAGGGCGCTTCGGGGGTGAGGTCGCCGCTCGCGTCGACCCGGACGGCGTCGGTTTCGACCTGCTCGACGGACGCGCCGGTGCAGCGCAGCAACTCCATCATCACGTCGAGGTCGCGCACGGGCGGCATGTTCCGCAGCGTCGTGACGCCCGGCGCGAGCAGCGCCGCAGCCATCTGTTTCAGCCCCGCGTTCTTCGTCGCCCCCGAAGGTTGGACTCGACCGGTGAGCGGCCCGCTCGCGCGAACTCGGAATCGGGTCACGAAGAGAGGCTACCGACCGGTGTAGTCGGGTTCGCGCTGTTCGGCGAACGCCGAGATCGCCTCGCGCATGTCGTCCGAACGCAGGCAGACCGACTGGGCCGCCGCTTCGACGACCAGGCCTTCCGCGATCGGCAACCGGCCCGCGGCCTCCACGGCGCGCTTCACACCTTGCACCGCGAGCGGCGGCGCGGCCGCGATTCGCCCCGCGAGCGCGGTGACCTCAGCGTCGAGCGCGTCGTCGTCGACGAGACGTTCGCACAGGCCGATGCGATACGCCTCGTCGGCGTCGATACGTCCCGCGGTCCAGATCAACTCCTTGGCCTTGCCCGCGCCGACAACACGCGGCAGCCGTTGCGTTCCGCCGAGGTCGGGCAGGATCCCGTACTTGTGCTCGAGCAGACCGACCGAGGTTCCCCGCGCGAAGACGCGGATGTCGCACGCGAGCGCGAGCTGCAGACCGGCGCCGAGCGCGTAGCCGCGCACGGCGGCGATGGTCGGATAGCGCGCTTGTTCGAGCCACGAGTACGAGTCCTGCACACGCAGGATGTTGCTGACCGTCGGGTCCTCGTGCGCGTCAGGCTCGTCGGGTTCGTCGAGCGCATCGGCGCCGCCCGGGTTGGTGAACACGGAGGTGTCGATGCCGGACGAGAACGCCCGGCCGTTGCCGACGACGACGAGCGCGCGCAGGTCGTCGTCGTCCCGCAGCTCCTCGCCGATCGCGCGCATCTCGCGCCACATGAGGACGGTGAACGAATTCAGCTTGTCCGGGCGGTTCAGCCGCAGCCACCCGACGTGGCCGTCGCGCGAGAACTCGATCGTTTCGTACTCACTCATGTTTCACGCTCGCTCATGCGCGCACGGTATCGCCGACCACCTCGCAGCCGAAGCGAACGATCTCGACCGGGTCGTGGATCCCGGCGACGGTGATCATGCCCGCGGGCTCCGCGGGCGCCGACTCCGTGGCGTAGACCGCGAGGTCGGCCGTGGCGAGGATCTCGTGGGGCCGGGCCGCGGTGGCGAGCCGAGCCGCGAGGTTCACCGAGCGGCCGGTGTAGTCGTCGCCTTCGAGCAGGATCACGCCCCCGCCCGCGCAGCCGGCGTGCATCGACAGCGGCAGCTCGAGGTCGTGGGTCAAGGTCTCGAGGCGGGACACCGCACCCATGAGTTGCGCGGGCTCCACCGACACGAGCATGCAACCGTCGCCGAGCCACTTGGCGATCCGAACGCCGAATTCGGTCGCGACCTGACGGACCGCGCCGCGGAAGAGGGTGAGCACCCGCACCGAGGCGTCGTCACCGAACTCGTCACCGAAGGACGTGAACCCCGAGAGGTCCACGAAGGCGAACCAGCGATCGACTCGCACCCATGGATTCTCTCACTTGCGCGCAGCGAGCCCGGCAACGAAGGAAACGACGGCCGACGCCGCGTCGGCGAGAACGCCGTTCACCGTAAGGCCGCTGGATTTCAGCGGTTTGAACCCGTGATCACCGGTGTCGATCCAGTGGAACGTCACCCGGCCGCGGATCTTCTTCGTCTCGCGTTTCAACTCGTCCGGACTGCCGAAGGGGTCGCGCGTTCCGCTGACGAAGAGCGCGGGCATCCGCAGCCGGGGGAAGTGCTCGACGCGCAGCTGGGTTGCCTTGCCGGGGGGGTGCAACGGGTAGCCGAGCAACACGAGGCCGAGCGCACCGTCGTCGGCCGCAACCATCGAACCGATCCGTCCACCCATCGAACGGCCGCCGTACACGACGCGTTCGAGCGGCACCTTGGCCATGCGCGCCAACTCGGCCGCGGCCTCGCGAACCGATGCCTCGAGGACGGGTGGCCGATCGGGCGAATGTCGTCCCGCCGCCTTGTACGGGAAGTTGAACCGCAGCGACGGGATCTTCGCGGCGGCGAGCGCGTCCGCGACCGTCGTCAGCGTCGCGGCGTTCATGTCGGCTCCGGCGCCGTGCGCGAGGAGCACGGCGCGATCCGCGCCCCGCTTCGGGCCCTGGTACGCGACGTCGGTCGGTGCCATCGGTCAGCACCAACGTGTGAGGAACGAACCGATGCGCGTCATCTCGTCCTCGATCGTCGCGGCGTTCCGCCAACCGTGACCTTCGTCCTCGTATTCGTGATACTCGACCGGCGCGCCGGCGGCGCGCAGCGCGGCCGCGAACGCAGCCGTCTGCTCCGCCGAGACCACCTTGTCGTTGCGGCCCTGCAGCAACAACACCGGCAGGTGCAGGTCGGCCGCGTGCGACGACGGCGAACGTTCGACGTATTGCGCTCCCGACCCCGGCAACGGACCCGCGAGGCGGGCGACGTCGCCGGCCTCGAACCGGTGCGTCGTCGCCGCCAGGTTCAACAGATCGGTCACCGGATAGAGCCCGATGACGGCGCGCACGAGGTCTGGGAACGCGATTGCAACCGCGAGCGCGGTGAATCCGCCGGCGCTGCCGCCCATGATCGCGATGCGCCCGGCGGTCGCCCACCCTTCCTTCATCGCATGGCGAATGCCCGCGGCGACGTCCGCGACGTCGAGCTCGCCCCACCGGCCGTCGAGCGCGTTGCGGTACGCGGTCCCGTAACCCGACGACCCGCGGTAGTTCGGCTGCAGCACCGCGTATCCCTGTTGCACGAGCCATTGCACCCGCGGATTCCAGTCGGCGAGCGCTTGACCGGTCGGCCCTCCGTGGACACTGACGACGAGCGGCAGCGGGTCGGTCGTCTCCGGAGGTCGCCAGAGCAGTCCGTGAACCGTCGCGCCGCCCGCTCTCCATTTCACCGCGCGCGGCTCGACGAGACCAGTGCGCTCGAAGCCCCCCACCGGTCCGCGCGCGACGACGCGCCGGGCCGAGCCGTTCGGGGCGAGCACCACGACCGACGCGGGCGTTACCGCACCCGAGCGCACGCACGCGATCCCGGCTTCGGTCCACGCGAGACCGCGGTGCCAGCCTCGCGACAACTCGCGCGCGGACCGGCGGCCGGCGGCACCGATCACCAGGCGGCCGAAGCCGGACTCGTTCCGGCACCACGCGATCTCGTCGCCGTCCGGCGACCACGCGAACGACCGTTGCCCGGCCGACCACGCAGGCTCGGCGCACTCCTGTTCCTGGGGCGCACCGAGCAGCAGCTCACCGTCGACGACGATCTCGCCGTCGCGGACCCACGCCAAGCGGCTGCCGTCGGGCGAGAACCGGGGCTGACTGTTCGCGCCGTCCTTGGCGAACACGTGCATGGCGCCGCCGTCGTCGCGGCACATGACGCGCGACGCGTGCCACGGCATGTTCGGCAGGTCCCATTCCTGCCAGACGAGGGAACGGCCGTCGGGCGACCACGACGGGTCCCACGCGAAGTCGGCGAGCGAGGCGCGCTCGGGCCAGGCCGTCCCGTCGAGCGGAACGGTCGCGATGTCGCACGCGTTCTCGCGCTCGAGCGCGAACGCCACGACGCCGCTCGCGGAAACGGCGGGACCGAAGGCCCGGCCGTCACGGGTCAGTTCCCGCACGACACCGCCGTCGGCGTGCACGACGACGAGGCGCCCGTCGGCCGCGCCCGCCACGAGCGTGTCGTCATCGATCCAGGCGTATCCGCCGCCGACACCGCACTCCGCGGTGACGACGACCGGCGCGCCGGCGCCGTCAGCGGGCGCGACGAGCAGGTCGGACCGGCCGTCGTACGCCTCGACCCATGCGAACCGGGTTCCGCTGGGCGACCAGCTCGGGTCGCTCACGCTGCGTGACCGCCGGAGCATGGACAGTACGATCGTCGTCCCCACCGGTTGCCGACGCTACAACGCGGCTTGCCAACCGGTCCGCCCCGCCTCCATCCTGGGAGCTTCATGCCCACCCCCCGAAGTGCCCTTTCGCGCACGCGCACGCCGCAAGCCGGTGACCCGCTGCGAATCGCTTTCCTCATCTACCGGGGCAACCCGCACTGCGGCGGCCAGGGCGTCTACAGCCGCCACCTGACCCGCGAGCTGACTGAGCTCGGGCACACCGTGACCATATTCGCCGGCCCACCGTGGCCGGTCGCCGACGCGCCGGTGACGCTCGAGCAGATCCAGAGCCTCGACCTCTACAAGCGCGAGAACCCGTTCCGCGTGCCGTGGCCGCACGAGTTCCGCACCCGCTCCGACGTCGAGGAGTTCGCCATCATGGCGGCCGCGGGCTTCCCGGAGCCGTACGCGTTCAGCCGCCGCATCTACGCGCATCTGCGCGACCGCCGCGACGAGTTCGACCTCGTCCACGACAATCAGTGCCTCGGCCGCGGCCTGCTCGGGTTCGTGCGGGACGGGTGGCCGTTCGTGCACACGCTCCACCACCCGATCACCGTCGACCGCGACCTCGACCTCGCCGCCGCGCCATCACCGCTGCGCAAGCTCACGCTCCGGCGCTGGTACGGGTTCCTCGGCATGCAGATGCAGGTCGCGCGTCAGCTACCGCGCCACATCACTGTGTCGCAGAACTCGAAGAAGGACATCGTCGCCCAGATGCGCGTGCATCCCGACACGCTGCACATCGTCCCCGTCGGCGTCGACCAGAAGCAGTTCCGCCCGCTCCCGCACATCGAGCGCGTGCCCGGCCGCCTGATGACGACCGCGAGCGCCGACGTGCCGCTGAAGGGACTGACCTATCTCATCGAGGCACTGGCCAAGGTGCGCACCGAACGCGAGGACGCGCACCTCGTCGTCATCGGCCAGCCGCGCCACAAATCGGCCGTGCCCGCGCAGATCGAGCGCCTCGGGCTCCAGGACGCGATCGAGTTCGTGAGCGGCGTGAGCGACGAACGGATCGTCGAGCTCTACGCCGAGGCGGAGATCGCGGTCGTCCCGTCGCTGTACGAGGGCTTCTCGCTCCCCGCGATCGAGGCCATGGCGTGCGGCGTCCCGCTCGTCACCACCACGGGTGGCGCGCTGCCTGAGGTCGTCGGTCCGTCAGGCGTCGGCGCGATGACGGTGCCGCCCGGCGACCCCGGCGCGCTCGCGCAGCAGATCATCGACGTTTTGAACGAGGACGAGCTCCGCGCCCGCCTCGGCGAAGGCGGCCGGCGCCGCGTGCTCGACCGGTTCACGTGGCGGCGCACAGCCGAGGGCACCGCCGAGCAGTACTACCTCGAGCTCGAGGCCCACGAACGCCGGATGCGCGCCGCGGGATCTGCGGCCTGATGCTGACGGTCGACTTCGACCGCCTGGGGCTCGTGCGCGGCGAGCGCCTGCTCGACCTCGGCGCCGGCGGCGGCCGGCACGCCTTCGAGGCGATGCGGCGCGGGGCACGCGTCACCGCGCTCGACTACTCCGCCTCGGACCTGAAGGATGTCGCGGCCGTCGCGGGCGCGATGATCGAAAGCGGCGAAGCGTCGTACGACCAGTGGTCCGGGGTCGTGAACGCCGACGCGCTCGACCTGCCGTTCCCCGACAACGCGTTCGACCGCGTGATCGTGTCCGAGGTGCTGGAGCACGTCTGGGACGACGAGCGCGCGCTCACCGAGATCGCACGGGTCCTGCGTCCCGGAGGTCGCATCGCGGCGACGGTCCCGACCCGCTGGCCCGAACGCGTCGCGTGGGCACTCGACTGGCACTACCACGACACGCCCGGCGGACACGTCCGCATTTACCGTCAGCACGAGCTCGAGCTGAAGATGGAGAAGGCGGGCTTCTACAACCGCGGATCGCATCATGCGCACGCGTTCCACTCGCCGTATTGGTGGCTGAAATGCGCGTACGGCCTCGAGAACACCGACGCCGCGCCGGTTCGCCGTTACCACGACTTCCTCTGCTCGCTCATCGAGAACAACCCGCGGTGGGCCCGCGTGACGGAACGGGCGTTGAACCCGGTTCTCGGCAAGAGCGTCGTGCTTTACGGCGAAAAGGTCGCACCCACGATGGCAAAATGGGGGAAGCGGAGCATTGGCTGATCACGAGCTTCCCGCAGTCGACGGACTCCTCACGGCCGGCGAGGTCGCAGAGACGATCGACGCGATCGCGTCCGTCCAGCTGCCCGATGGGAACATTCCGTGGGCACCGGGGCACCACACCGACCCATGGAACCTCGTCGAAGCGGCGATGGCGCTCGACGTCGGCGCGCGCTTCGCCGAGGCCGAGCGCGCGTACGAGTGGCTCATGGCGCGCCAGCACGAACAGGGCTCGTGGTTCGCGTACTACGTCGGCGACGACGTGAAGGAGAACACGCTCGACACGAACGTCAGCTCGTACATCGCGAACGGCGTGTGGCACCACTACCTCTGCACCCGCGACTCCGGCTTCCTCGAGGCGCTGTTTCCGGTCGTCGAGCGCGCGATCGACTTCGCCCTCGACAACCAGCACCCCACCGGCGAGATCGAGTGGGACGCCGACCCGGCGCGGGTCGACGGCAAGGGCGCGCTGTTGACCGGCTCGTCGAGCATCTACTCCTCTCTGCGGTGCGCGATCGCGGCGGCGGAGCGCCTCGGGCGGGAACGTCCGGACTGGGAGCTCTCGCTCGGCTCGCTTGCGATCGCGATCGCCCACCGGCCCGAGCGGTTCCTCGACAAGGACCGATGGGCGATGGACTGGTACTACCCGATCCTGGGCGGCGTGCTCCGGGGCCACGCGGCCGAGGCCCGCCTCGCAGCGAAGTGGGAGACGTTCGTCGCGCCGGGCCGGGGGGTCCGTTGCGTGTCGGACCAGCCGTGGGTCACGGCCGCGGAGACGTGCGAGCTCGTGATGGCGCTCGACGCGGTCGGGCTGCACGAGCGCGCCCACGCACTTTTCGCATGGGTGCAGTTCCTCCGCCACGACGACGGGTCGTACTGGACCGGCATGAACTTCGTCGGCGACCGCTACGACGAGATCGGCGAGTACTTCACGGCGGAACAACCGACGTGGAACAGCGCGGCCGTCGTTCTCGCGGCCAATGCGCTGGGTGGAACCGGTCCGACCGCGGGACTCTTCCGCGGCGAAGGGCTGCCGGGCGGCCTCACTGCCCAGGAGCTCATCGACGCGGGTGCGGCGATCGAAGCCGACCGCGCCGCCCCCGACCGTCACTGATCACAGCCCACCGATCGCGCCGGGGGATGCGCGTCGAGCGGGCGGACTCGTCGTACGATCCGCGACGAATGCGGGGTTGGCGGAGATCAACCAGGGCGAGAGCGCGCGAAGCATCGCACCCCGCCGCGCCCGAACCGGGCGCGGCGGCCAATCCCTTCGCGCCGCCGGTGTGGCCTCCGCCGGCCGTCGAGGCGCTCCTCGTCGACCCTGCACCCGAACCGGCGCCGCCGGCAGCCGAGCCGCCCAAGACCGAGCCGCTCAACACCGGGCCCCCCAAGACGGAGCCGGTCGTCGCGACCGATCCCGCCATGGCGAGCGACCCGCCGGCCGCCGCGACCACGCCGGCCGCGATGCCGGCAACGGCAACACCGGAAGCGCACGCGGAGTTGCTCCGACTGTTCGCGGTCATGACGAACATGTGCGACCGCGTCATCGAGTACATCGAAACCGACCGCGCCGAGCGGCGGATGATGCTCGAGACGCTGGCCACGCTCGGGCGGACGCTCACCGAGAGCGCGGCCGCGCTCGCTGCGCGCCTGGTGAGCGCGAACGACGCGATCGACGCGCACGTGATCGAACCGCCCGAGCCGCGCGAGCGCGTCGTGGGTGGATCGATGCCCGCCGGACCCGAAGCGGTCATCGACCTGCGTCACACTCCGGCCCCGTCCGAGACCGCGGCACCGCCGGTCGCCACTGTCGTGGCCGCGCCCATCGGCCCCGCGGTTCCCGCGCCGGCGCCGGCGCCGGCGCCGACAAGTGTGATGACCACCGAGATCGCGGTAGAGGTGCGCGGCCGGTTCGGTGACCGTTGGGTCGACGGGTTCGAGATCTGCGAAGTCCTGGAGACACCCGAAGGACCCCGCTACCGCCTACGCCGCCACCGCGACGGCGTGGTACTGCCCGAGTTGTTCGACGCCACGAGCATCCGGCACGTCGAGACGTTCGAGCAGCTCGCCACCACGAACGGAGCCCACGCGACGCAGAGCCCGCACAACACCCGGTCGGCCCTTTCGACCGACGCGACCGAGACCAACGTGAACGACGGGACCGGCTACGCGGGGAACCACGTCAACGGCTCGGCGACCCACTGGACGCGTTCCTGAGCACACGCAACGATCCGGTCGTGGAAACGGGTTCGAAGCCGTCGGCGACCGCGCGCTGCCAGACGTGGAACGGGGCCTGTCCGCCCTGCGCAGGATCCTCGAACACGTCGTGGATCGCGAGCGTCCCGCCCGCAACGATGTTCGGTGCCCAGCTCTCGTAGTCGGCCAGGGCGACGTCCTCGGCGTGACCCCCGTCGACGAACAAGAACCCGATCGGCGTCCGCCACGCGCGCGCGACGGCGACCGACTGGCCGACGATGCCCACGACCACGTCCTCGAGCCCGGCGGACTGCAGCGTGCGCCGGAAGAACGGCAAGGTGTCCATGCGGCCGGTCGCGGGATCGACGACCTCGGGGTCGTGGTGCTCCCAGCCCGCCTGGTTCTCCTCCGAGCCGCGGTGGTGGTCCACGGTGAACAACACCGTCCCCGATGCACGCGCCGCGGCACCGAGGTACACAGAAGACTTGCCGCAGTACGTACCGATCTCGAGCAGCGGCCCGAGCGCGCCGGCCGAGAGTGCGGCGTCGTGCAGCGCGAGTCCCTCGTCGTCGGGCATGAATCCTTTCACCCCGCGCGCGACCTCGAGCAGCCGGTCGTCCATCACGGGCGCGCACACTAGGACGGTCTCGGAGCAGGGGCCGAGTCGCCCGGTCAGCGGGCGCTACGCAGCGCGCGGCGCACTGCACTGACGAGCGCGTTCTGCTCGCGCCGCGTCGTGACCCGGCGACGGTCGAAGTCCTCGCCGTCGAGGCGCACGTCCGCGAGCACGTCGTCGCCGTCCTCGTGGAAGTGCAGGAACGCACGGTTGCGAAAGTAGAACACGCCCGGCGACCGTTCCTGCAGCCCGTCGACACCGCGCAGGTCGCCGAGGAGCGTCTCGATGCCGGCGAGCCGATCGGCGGTGATGTGACGCATCGGCGGGCCGCGCCTTCAGATGCGGGCCGACTCGACCCAGCGGCCGAAGACGTCGGCGAGCGCGTCGGTGATCTCCCCGAGGGTGCAGTACGCGCGGGAGGCGTCGACGAACGCCGCCATGAGGTTCGTCTCCGCGTCGGCGGCCTCGGTTCGAATGCGCGCGAGCGCGGCTGCTACCGCGGCGTCGTCGCGCTCGCGCTTCACCTTGTCGAGACGGCGGCGCTGCTCCTCTTCGACCTCGGGACCGATGCGCAGGATCGGCGGGGGCGGCTCGTCGTTGCCTTCGAGAAAACCGTTGACGCCGACGACGACGTGGCGTCCCGCGTTGAGCTTGCGCTCGAGCTCGTACGCCGAGTCCGCGATCTCGCCCTGGTACCAGCCTTCCTCGACGCCCCGGATCGCACCTTCGAGCATCGAGCCCCCGCCCATCTCGCCGATGCGCGCGAAGAGCTCCTCGGCGCGCCGCTCCATCTCGTCGGTCAGGGACTCGACGTACCAGGAACCCCCGAGCGGATCGGCGACGTGCGTGACGCCGGTCTCGTACGCGAGCACCTGTTGGGTGCGCAGCGCGATGCGCGCGGCCTTGTCCGTCGGCAGCGCGAGGGTTTCGTCCATCGAGTTCGTGTGCAGGCTCTGCGTGCCGCCGAGCACGCCCGCGAGCGCTTCGATGGCAGTGCGCACGATGTTCACCTCGGGTTGCTGCGCGGTGAGCGACACGCCCGCGGTCTGCGTGTGAAAGCGCATCTGCAGTGACCTCTCGGCCTGCGCCCCGTACCGGTCGTGCATCCAACGCGCCCAGATCCGGCGTGCGGCCCGGTACTTGGCGATCTCTTCGAAGAAGTCGACGTGCGCGTTGAAGAAGAACGACAGGCGCGGTGCGAACGCGTCGACCGCGAGGCCCGCGCGCCGCGCGAGCTCGACGTAGGCGAACCCGTTGGCGAGCGTGAACGCGAGCTCCTGCGCGGCGGTGGAGCCGGCCTCGCGGATGTGGTAGCCGGAGATCGAGATCGGGTGCCAGCGCGGCATCTCCGCCGTACAGAACGCGATCGTGTCGCGCACGAGTCGCAGCGACGGGCGCGGCGGGAAGATGAACTCCTTTTGCGCCTGGTACTCCTTCAGGATGTCGTTCTGGAGCGTCCCGCCGAGCCGGGCGCGCTCGACGCCGTTCGTCTCGGCGTTGGCGACGAACATCGCGAAGATCACCGCCGCCGGTCCGTTGATCGTCATCGACGTCGTCACGGCACCCAAGTCGATGCCGTCATAAAGATCGTGCATGTCGGCGAGGGAGTCGACCGCGACACCGCATTTGCCGACCTCGCCCAACGCGAGCGGGTCGTCCGAATCGCGGCCCATCAGGGTCGGCAGGTCGAATGCGGTCGAAAGACCGTCGCCCCCGGCCGCGAGCAGTTCGTGGAAGCGACGATTCGTGTCGAGCGCGGTGCCGAAGCCGGCGAACATGCGCATCGTCCAGAGCTTCGAGCGGTACATGTCCGGGTACGGCCCGCGGGTGTACGGGTAACGGCCCGGACGCTCGGCGTCGGCCGGTCCGTAGACCGGATCGAGCGGGATGCCCGACATCGTCGCGAAGTCGGTCCGGCGGCCCTCGGGCTCGGCGCTCACGCCTCCATGGTACGGCTCAGTCGACGACCGGGATCCCGAACATGTCGGTGACACCGTGATCGCGGCCCGCCGTGTAGCCGCCGTCGACGGCGATCGCCTGGCCGCTGACGAAGGAAGCGTCGGCCGAGATGAGGAACAACGCAACCGCGGCGATCTCGTCGGCTCTTCCGAGCCGCCGCAGCTTGTGTTCGCGACGGATCGACTCGCGAACATCCTCCATGCCCGGCATGCCGAAGACGCCTTCGAGCAACGGCGTCTCGATGAAACCCGGACAAATCGCGTTGGCGCGGATGCCGGCGCGGCCGTAGTCGATCGCCAGGTTCTTCGTGAGGATCACGACCGCGCCCTTGGAAGCGTTGTACGAGCTGCCTCCCGCAGTTCCCTCGAGTCCTTCGACGCTCGCGACGGTCACGACACTCCCCCGCTCTCCGTCGACGAGATCTTGGTCGAGCATGCGCGCGATCGCGTGCTTCGCGCAGAGGAAGGTGCCGGTGAGATTCACGTCGAGCACACGCTGCCATTCGTCGCGCTCGACGAGGTGCGCGGGACCGCCGCCTGCGATCCCGGCCGCGGTGACGACCGCGTCGATCCGCCCGTGCTCGGCCACGGTGGCGTCGACGACCGCGGCAACGGCGGCCTCGTCGCGAACGTCGCCCTCGGCGAAGGTGACCTCCGGTCCGCCGGCGGGAATGTCGAGGTCGGCGACGGGTGCGTTCAGGTCGAAACCGACGACACGCGCGCCTTCACGCGCGAACCGTGCGACCGAGGCGAGCCCGATGCCGGAGGAGGCACCGGTGACCAGGACGGACTTTCCTTCCAAGCGGCCCACAGAGCGCGTTTCTAGTACGGCGCCTCGCCCCCAGGGAATCCGGCGTTTGGTGCACTAGGGTCCGTCGACCATTCCCGATTTGGGGGACAGGAAATGGAATCGGCGCAACAGCCCGATCGCAATCTCGCCATGGAGCTCATGCGCGCCACCGAGGCCGCAGCTCTCGCGGGCGGCCGCTGGATGGGCCGCGGCGACAAGAACGCCGCCGACGGCGCGGCCGTCGAGGCCATGCGTGTCGTCCTCGCGACGGTGCAGATGGAAGGCGTGGTCGTCATCGGCGAAGGCGAGAAGGACGAAGCGCCGATGCTCTACAACGGCGAACAGATCGGCGACGGCTCGCCCCCGAGCATGGACATCGCCGTCGACCCGATCGACGGCACCACACTGACGTCGCTCGGCCGGGGCGGCGCGATCTCGGTGATCGCGATGAGCGAGCGGGGCACGATGTACGACCCGGGACCGTGCGTCTACATGGAGAAGATCGCTACGGGACCCGCCGCGAACGACGTCATCGACTTGAACGCTCCGGTGAAGGCGAATCTCGAAGCAGTCGCGCGCGCCCTCGGCGAGAAGGTCAGCGACGTCACTGCCGTGATCCTCGACCGCGATCGCCACACCGACATCATCCGCGAGTGCCGCGACGCCGGCGCCCGCATCCGCCTCATTCCCGACGGCGACGTCGCCGGCGCCATCTCGGTGGCGTGGCGGAACTCGGGCAACGACATCCTGTTCGGCATCGGCGGCACGCCCGAAGGCGTGATCGCCGCGTGCGCGCTCAAGGCGCTCGGTGGTTCGATCCAGGGCAAGCTGTGGGCGCGCAACGAGGACGAGCGCCGGGCCGCACTCGACGCCGGCTACGACCTCGACAAGGTCTTGCGGCTCGACGACCTCGTGTCGGGCGACGACGTCTTCTTCGCCGCGACCGGCATCACCGACGGCGAGCTCCTGCGGGGTGTCCGCTATTGGGGCGACGGAGCCGGCACCCAGAGTCTCGTGATGCGGTCGAAGTCGGGAACGATCCGCGTCATCGACGCGCAGCACCACTGGACGAAGCTCAACTCGTACTCGGCGGTGAAATACAGCTGAGCGGGACGCCCGCCGACTCGCCGCGAGGAGGCGTCAGGCGGACGTGGCCACCTCGATGCGCACGTCGGCGCGGTTCAGCGCGGCCTGCGCGTCGACGTCGTCGGGATCGGCTCGCAGCGCGTCCTCGGCCCGCGACTTCGCGTCGTTCGCGCGGGCGAGGTCGATGTCGGATGCGGGCTCGGCGATGTCCGAGAGGATGATCACCTGGTTCCGGCTGACCTCGACGAAGCCCCCGTGCACCGCGAACCACGCCTGCGTCCCGTCCTCGAACTTCACGCGGGCCGGCCAGTCGGCGAGCGCGCCGAGAAACGGTGCGTGATTGTCCTCGAAGGCGATGTCGCCGCCGCCGAGCGTGCGCACGACGACCATCTTCGCCACGCCTTGGTAGAGGATCTGCTCGGGCGAGACGAGCTGCACGTCCATGGTCGTCCTAGCCCTCGAGCGACTTCGCCTTGGCGAGCACCGACTCGACGCCGCCGACGTTGAAGAACGCCTGCTCGGGCACGTGGTCGAGGTCGCCGTTCACGAGCGCTTCGAAACTCTCGACCGTCTCCTCGACCGGCACGAAGATGCCCTTCAGCCCCGTGAAGACCTCGCCCACGAAGAACGGCTGGCTCAGGAACTTCTGCACCTTGCGGGCGCGGGCGACCGTCACCTTGTCCTCTTCCGACAACTCGTCGAGACCGAGGATGGCGATGATGTCCTGCAGCTCCTTGTACCGCTGCAGCGTTTCCTGCGTCCGCCGGGCGACGTCGTAGTGACGCTGGCCGACGATCTCGGGCGCCAGGATGTTGCTGGTCGACGCGAGCGGGTCGACGGCCGGGTAGATGCCGAGAGCCGCGATCTCACGCGCGAGCTCGGTCGTCGCGTCGAGGTGGGTGAAGGTCGTGAACGGCGCCGGGTCGGTGTAGTCGTCTGCGGGCACGTACACAGCCTGCAGCGAGGTGATCGAACGACCCTTGGTCGACGTGATCCGCTCCTGCAACTCGCCCATCTCGTCGGCCAGCGTCGGCTGGTAACCCACGGCCGAGGGCATCCGGCCGAGCAGCGTCGACACCTCCGAGCCCGCCTGCACGAACCGGAAGATGTTGTCGACGAACAGCAGTACGTCCTGGTTCTGCACGTCGCGGAAGTACTCGGCCATCGTGAGCGCGCTCAGGGCGACGCGCAGCCGCACACCCGGGGGCTCGTCCATCTGGCCGTACACGAGCGCGGCCTTCTCGATGACGCCCGACTCCTGCATCTCGAGCCAGAGGTCGGTGCCCTCACGTGTGCGCTCACCGACGCCCGCGAACACCGACACGCCACCGTGCTGCGTGGCGACGCGGTTGATCATCTCCTGGATGAGCACCGTCTTGCCGACGCCTGCGCCGCCGAACAGACCGATCTTGCCGCCCTGCACGTACGGCTCGAGCAGGTCGATGACCTTGATGCCGGTCTCGAACATCGCGGCCTTCGGCTCGAGCTGGTCGAACGGCGGTGCGCTGCGGTGGATGTCCCAGCGGTCGGAGATGTTCGCCACCTGCGACTCGGCGATGTCGAGGGGCTCGCCGATCACGTTCCACACGTGGCCGAGCGTGCCGTCACCCACCGGCACCTGAATGCCGTGGCCGAGGTTGCGCACGGCGGTACCGCGCTGCAGACCGTCGGTCGGCTTCAGGCACACGGCGCGGCACCGGCCCTCGCCGATCTGCTGCGCGACCTCGGCGGTGACCGTAACGGTCGTCCCCTCGAGCTCGATGTCCATCTGCAGCGCGGTGTTGATCTCGGGCAGCGCGTCGGGCGGGAACTCCACGTCGACGACAGGACCGAGAATGGCGACAACCCACCCGTCCTTCAGGTCGGTCTTCGGCTCAGCGGTAGCGGTCATGGCAGCTGTTGCTCCCGTTTCAAGCGGACTTGTCGTAGTACTCGGCGGCGCGGGTTTCTTCGTGGCCCGCGCTCTGGCTCAGCGCCTCGGCGCCGCCGACGATCTCCATGATCTCGGTGGTGATCGAGTCCTGGCGGGCACGGTTCATGCGCCGGCGGTAGGTCAGGATGAGGTCCTCGGCGTTGTCGGTCGCGGCCTTCATCGCGCGCTGACGTGACGCGTGCTCGGACGCGGCAGCGTTCAACAACGCCGCATAGATGCGCGACTCGGTGTAACGCGGCAGCAGCGTCTCGAGAATCGCATCGGGGTTCGGCTCGTACTCGTAGTCCGCTGCCGGCTCGCCCGCACCGTGCTCCGACGGAGTTTCCTCTTCCGCCGCTTCGAGCGGCAGCAGCGGCTCGACGACGACTTCCTGGCGGCCGGCCGAGACGAACTTCGTGTAGACGAGCTGCACCCGGTCGAGGTCGCCCGACTCGAACGCGCCGACGACCGCGCTCGCGACCTCCCGTGCGTTCTCATAGCTCGGGTTGTCGCTGAAGCCGCTGTAGGCGGCGTCGATCGGGTAGTCGCGGAACCGGAAGTACGCCTCCGACTTCCGGCCGACGGTGACGAGCATGTTCGTGCGGCCCGCCGCCTCCTGGGCACGCATATCGTGTTCGGTGGCGCGGATGACGGTCGAGTTGTAGCCGCCGCACAGTCCACGGTCGGCCGACATAACGATGTTCGCGACCTTGCGGACCTCTTCGCGCGGCGTCAGCAACGCGCTGTTGGAGCCGCCGCCCGCGTTCTGCAGGTTCCGCACGACGTCGGTGATGCCCTCGGCGTACGGCTGCGCCGCCTCGACGCGCGCCTGCGCCTTCACGATGCGCGAGGCCGCGATCAACTCCATGGCGCGCGTGATCTTCTTCGTCGACTCGACGGATCGGATACGCCGGCGGAGAATTCTCTCCTGACCACCTGCCATGTCTATGCGCTCCTTCGCTCAGTCGCGGGCAAGTTCGCTCCGCGCCCTTCGGGCGCTTCGCTCACCGCGTCGTCGCATCGTCGCATCGGGGTCATCACGTTCTCGTGTTGCGCTATTCGCTCGCGGTGGACGTGGGAGCGAACAGGGCCTTGAAGTCGTTGATCGCCTCGGGCACTGCGTCGCCTTCGGGCAATGCGCCGGAGTTGCGGATCGTGTTGACGAGGTCGGCGTGGCGCGTGCGCATGAAGTCGAGAAGCTCCTCCTCGAACCGGCGCACGTCGCTCGCGGGGATGTCGTCGAGGTAGCCATTCGTGCCCGCGTAGATCGCGATCACCTGCTCCTCGACGGCCATCGGCTCGTGCAGACCCTGCTTCAACAGCTCGACGAGCCGCGCGCCGCGCTCGAGCTGTGCCTTCGACACCGCGTCGAGCTCGGAACCGAACGTCGCGAACGCCTCGAGCTCACGGAACTGGGCGAGGTCGAGCTTCAACGTTCCCGCGACCGACTTCATGGCCTTGATCTGCGCGGCGCTGCCCACACGGGACACCGAGATGCCCACGTCGACGGCCGGGCGCACACCCGACTTGAACAGGTCGTCCTGCAGGTAGATCTGGCCGTCGGTGATCGAGATCACGTTGGTCGGGATGTACGCGGAGACGTCGCCGGCCTTGGTCTCGATGACCGGCAGCGCGGTAAGCGAGCCGGCGCCGCGCTCGTCGTTCAGCTTCGCCGCCCGCTCGAGCAGGCGCGAGTGCAGGTAGAAGACGTCGCCCGGGTAGGCCTCGCGGCCCGGAGGGCGGCGCAGCAAGAGCGCGAGCTGGCGGTAGGCCTCGGCCTGCTTCGAGAGGTCGTCGTACACGACGAGCGCGTGCTCGCCGTTTTCCATCCAGTGCTGACCCATCGCGCAACCGGCGTAGGGGGCGAGGTACTTGAACACCGCCTCGTCCGACGCCGGGGCGCTCACGACGACCGTGTACTCGAGCGCACCGTGCACGCGCAGCGTCTCGACCGTCTGCGCGACCGTCGAACCCTTCTGGCCGATCGCGACGTAGATGCACTTCACGCCCTGACCCTTTTGGTTCAGGATCGTGTCGACGGCGACGGTCGTCTTGCCGGTCTTTCGGTCGCCGATGATGAGCTCGCGCTGGCCGCGACCGATCGGCGTCATGGCGTCGATGGCCTTGATGCCGGTCTGCAGTGGCTCGTGCACTGGCTTGCGACCGGTGATGCCGGGCGCCTGCACTTCGAGCCGGCGAATGTGATCCTGCGCGATCGGGCCGTTGCCGTCGATCGCGACGCCGAGACCGTTCACAACGCGACCGAGCAACGCGTCGCCGACGGGAATCGAGAGGATCCGGCCGGTTGCGGTGACGAGCTGGCCTTCCTCGACGGACTCGGCCGACCCGAGGACGACCGCACCGATCGTCTCCTCTTCGAGGTTGAGCGCGAGACCCTGCGCGCCGCCTTCGAACTCGAGCAACTCGTTCACCGCCGCGTGCGGAAGGCCCGCAACGCGCGCGATGCCGTCACCGACTTCGAGCACGCGTCCCACCTGGGCCCGCTCGACCTCGGGACGGAAACCCTCGACGTTCTTGCGCAGGACGGCCGCGATGTCGGCCGCGTCGATCGTCAGCTCCGCCATGACAATTTTCTCCGCTCTGCGGGGCCGTTCGGGCCACGGCTCACTGTTCGGCGGGATACCCGCCTCACGGGCGTTCGCCTCACAGCGTCTCCTTCAACTGTTCGAGACGGTGACGGACGGTGCCGTCGATCACCGTGTCGCCGATGGTGGCGACGATCCCACCCATCAGGTCGGGCTCGACGACCACGCGCACCTCGATGTTCTTCTTCGTCGCCCGGCTGAGCGCCTGCGCGAGCCGCTGCACCTGCGCGTCGTCGAGCGGCACCGCCGAACGCACCTCGGCGACCTCGTGTTCGCGGCTCTCCGCGGCCAGCTCGACGAAGCGGGTGACGATCGCCGGAAGGTCGTGGCCGCGCCCGGCGCCGACGACGAACGCCGCGATCGCCCGCGTCATCTGCAACGACCGGTTCTCGAGCAGCTCGTCGACGATCGCGGCTCGCCGCTCCGCGGGCTGTCCCGGGTTCGACAACGCCATGCGGAGGTCGTCGTTGCCGTCGACGATGCGCGCGAAGCGGAAGAGCTCGTCCTCCACCTCGGCGACGTTGTCCTCGGCCTGCGCGATCTCGAGCAGCGCCGTCGCCCACGCGTCGATGCGGTCCGCCACTAGTTGCTCCCGGCGACCTGGTCGATGAAGCTGTCGACGAGCTGGCGGTTGGTGTCCGAGTCGAGGTTGCGCTCGACGATGCGACCGGCGAGGTCGATCGACAGCGACGCGACGTCGGTCCGCAGCTGGGCCATTGCCTGGTTGCGCTGGTTCGCGATATCGGCCTGCGCGCGCGCCCGGATCTCGTTCGCCTCGGACTCGGCGCGTGCGATCAAATCGGTGCGAACCGACTCGGCCGCCTGCCGGGCCTCCTCGATGAGCCGGCCCGCCTCGTTCTTGGCGTCGGCGATCTGCGCGAGGTACTGCGCCTTCTCCGCTTCGGCCTCGGCGTGCGCCTTCTCCGCGCCTTCGAGATCGTTGCGGATTCGGTCTTCACGCGCCTGTTCCATGTTGCGTACGGCGGGGACGCCGAACTTCCACATGGCACCGAGCAGCACGAGGAACGCGAGCGATCCCCAGATGATCTCGTTCTTGCCGGGCAGCAACGGCGACGGCGCCTTCTGACAGTCGTCGATCACGCCACCGCTCGCCAGCTTCTCGGCGCATTGCTTCGCCGCCTCGTTGGCGTAGTGCGGCTCGGTGTCCGCGAACGCAGGCGCGGCGACCGCCAGAACGAAGGCGACGATGCCGAGAGCCGCTACGAGTTTGCGAGTGTGCTTTCGCACCTGTGCCCCCCTAGCCGGAGATGATGAACGCGAGAACGAACCCGAACAGCGCGAGCGCCTCGGTGAACGCGATCCCGAGGAACATCGTCGTGCGCACGGTGCCGGCCGACTCGGGCTGGCGTGCCATCGCGGTGATGGCGTTGCCGACCACGAGGCCGATGCCGATGCCGGGGCCGATGGCAGCGCCACCGTAGACAATGCCTCGGCCGATCGCGGTCAGACCTTTCGTGGGGTCGGCGGCCGCCTGGGCGAGGAGGAGATGGAGCAGAGCCACGGAGGTTCTCCTTGTTTCTTTGTGCGAGATTGAGTTGCTCGGTTGGGACTGGGTCAGTGCGACGGGTGCATCGAGCTGTCGATGTACACCGCGGTCAGGATCGTGAAGATGAATGCCTGCAGGAAGCTGACGAGGATCTCGAAGCCCGTCATGGCGACGAGCAGCGCGAACGAGAACGGCAGGATCACGACCGTGACCTTTGCCGCCCACAGCGCCGCGCACAGCGACGCGAACGTCACGAGGATGAGGTGGCCGGCCAGCATGTTGGCGAAGAGCCGGACCATCAGCGAGAACGGCCGCACGATCAGCCACGAGACGAACTCGATGATGACGACGAGCGGCAGGATCGCGATCGGCACGCCCGGCGGCACCGTCGAGTTCTTCAGGTAGTGCCCGGGGCCCTGCTTGGCGATGCCGACGACGTGGTACACGACCCACGTGACGAGCGCGAGCACGAGCGGCATGCCGAACCGCGCGTTCGCGGGGAACTGCACGAACGGCAGGATCTCGGTGATGTTGCTGAAGAAGATGAAGAAGAACAGCGCCGTCAGGTACGGGAGGTACTTCAGGCCGTCCGTCCCCATCGTCTGCATGATGATCTGATTGCGGACGAAGCCAACAGCCGACTCGGCGGTGTTCTGCAGCAAACCGGCGGGGACAACCTGATCCTTGCGGCGCGTGCCGAAGTAGAAGATCACCATCGTGGCGATCGCCGCGAAGATGTAGATCGCGGCGGTCTTGTTGAACCCGAGTGGTCCGCTACCCCAGATCGTGACGTGGCTGATCGGCGGTACGTCGACCGCGAGGAGAAGGGCGTTCATTGGTCTCCGGAAGGTCGTGCCGGCTTCAACCCCGGCGCAGCGAGCGTGAGACTCACGTACTTCATTTCCCAGACGAGCAGACCGAGGTGGGTCCCGACGATGACGAGGCCGAGCGTCGGGAGATCGATCCACGGCTGGTGGCGCAACACTACGAGTGCGACGAGGATGACGGCGAGGCGAACGACGTAACCAGCCAGTGCGGCCGCGCCGATCGCGGTCGCGCCCCTCTTGGCGGCGCGCGTCATGATCGCGGCAGCGGCGAGGAAGTTGACGAGGACGATGCCGAGTCCGATCGCCGCGCTCGCGACGCCCGACCAGCCGCGCAGCAGGCCGGCAACGAGGAGGACCGCAGGTGCGACCATGAGACCGCGGCGCACCATGTCGAGTGCGACCTCGCGTTCGACGAGCGGGATCACGGGTTCTTGCGCAACCACGGTTTCCCCTTCTCCTCTTTGTCGATCTGAGCCATGTACGTGTAGTACGCGCGGGCAGCCAGACCGAGAACGGCGAGCAGGCCGAGCAAGACCGTGAAAATCGGTCGCGTGCCGAGCCGGCCGTCGATCCAGAGGCCGAACAACACGAACAACACCGTCACCGCGGCGAGCTCGAACGCGTGCGAAAACGCATTCGAGAATCCGCCCCACGTGTCTCGCTGGTCGCGACGCTCCCCTGCCGGAACCACGCCGGTTTGCCCCTTCTGGATCCGTAGCCCCGAACCCCCGTCACCGTTGCCGGAGGGCGCTTGTGAATCCATTCGCAATCTATTGAAGGGGCTCCGACAGAGTCAAACCGAAGCGATGTTTCCGGACCGACTCGGACCGAATTTTTGGGCGACTCGGACCGAGTCCACACGCGGCCGTGAGCGAGCCGCGCGAGCGAATCGGCGGGAGCGACGAGCACCCGCGAGGCGGGTATCCCGGCCTCGCAGCGGGTGCGACCAAGCGTTACGCCCGGCGCCGGCGCCGTTCGGCGAGGTCGACCACCGCCTCGTCTGGGGGTTGGCCGGTCGGATGGCGGGCGCGCTCGTGGCGCTCGCGCCGGGAGCGGATCCCGGGGTGGAACCAGGCGAGGAGGAGCAGGGCCAGCGCGGCGGCCACGAACGGGACGAGCGCGTTGCTGCCGCTGTGCGGGAAGTACGTGGGCACGAGCGCGACGCCGGAGAGCAGTGCGGTCCACGCCCAGAGGATGACGACGGTGCGCCGCGGACCGTGGCCGAGTCGCATGAGTCGGTGGTGGAGGTGGCCCGCGTCGGCCTGGTGCCACCGCTGGCGATGGAGCATGCGGCGCACGAACGAGAACACGGTGTCGAGGATCGGGACGCCGAGGATCAGGACCGGGATCAGCAGCGGACCGAAGAAGAAGAACGTGTTGCCGGAGAACGCGTGGTCGGTGCGACCGCCGATCGTGATCGTCGGCACCGCGAGGAGTACCCCGAGGAAGAGCGCGCCGGCATCGCCCATCATGATCTTCGACGGGTGCCAGTTGAACGGCAGGAACCCGAGACACACGCCCACCGCGATGATGGCGACGAGCGGCCCGATGTTCGACCCGTCGATGAAGTTCTGCTTGAACAACCGGTCGGCGAAGAGGAAGAGCGCGCTTCCCGCGATTGCGACGACCCCGGCCGCGAGCCCGTCGAGACCGTCGATGAGGTTGATGGCGTTCGTCATCAACACGACCCACAGCGCAGTGACGAGCGGCGCGAACTGCGAACCGAGCACGACCGTGTCGGTGTGCAGGAAGTTGAACGGCATCCGGAAGTAGAACATCACCACGCCGTACACCGCGAGCAGGCTCGCGGCGACCACCTGCCCGGCGACCTTCGCCGGCGGGGAGACGTCGATGAGGTCGTCGAGCGCGCCGACGACGAACATCACACCCGCACCGAGGATAAGTCCCGAGGGTTCCGAGTTCAGCTGGAACATCTCGTGGAACTGGTGCATCTGCGAGGCGACGGCCATCGCGACCAGGAACCCGACGAACATCGCCATGCCGCCGAGCGTCGGCGTCGGGCGCGTGTGCACGTGCCGCGCATCCGTCGACGGGACCACGACCGCGCCGAAGCGGATCGCGAGCGCGCGCACGACCGGTGTCAGGGCGAATGTGGTGCCGAGTGCGACTGCGAGAACGACCGCGTAGCCCTCCACCGCGTTACTCGTTCCCTCGCGGGCTGCTCACGTTTCCTTCCGCTCCCGGCGCCTCCGGCGCCCGGCCGCTCGGGCCGCGCCCGCGACGGGCCGGGATTCCCGGCCCGTTCGACGCTCGCTCACGCGCCTTCGGGATACGGCGTGAACTTCGAGCAGAGGCGGTTGGACTGCTCGCGCACCTCGCCGGCGACGGCTTCGTCGTCGACCGCGCGCAGCACCGCGCCGATGAGGCGCGCGATCTCGCGCATCTCGTCGGGACCCATGCCCGCGGTCGTGCACGACGCGGTACCCAGGCGGAGTCCGCTCGTGACGAACGGCTTCTCCGGGTCGTTCGGGATCGCGTTCTTGTTGCACGTGATGCCGGCCCGGTCGAGCGCCTCCTGCGCGATCTTCCCCGTCACACCGAACGCTCGCAGGTCGACGAGCATGAGGTGGTTGTCGGTGCCGCCGGAGACGATCCGGAAACCTTCGTCGGTCAGACCGGCCGCGAGCGCCTGCGCGTTCGTGACGATGTCGGCCGCGTACGTGCGGAACCCGGGTTCGCCCGCCTCGTGGAATGCCACCGCCTTCGCCGCGATCACGTGCATGAGCGGGCCGCCCTGAAGGCCCGGGAACACGGCCTTGTCGATCCCGGCCGCGAAGTCGTTGCGACACAGGATCGCGCCGGCGCGCGGGCCGCGCAGCGTCTTGTGCGTCGTGAAGGTGACCACGTCGGCATGGGGAACCGGCGACGGGTGGGCGCCCCCGGCGATCAGACCCGCTATGTGCGCCGCGTCGACGAGCAGCAGCGCGCCGACCTCGTCGGCGATCGAGCGGAACGCCTCGAAATCGATCACGCGCGAATACGCGGTCGCACCGGCGATGATCATGCGGGGCCGCTCGCGCACCGCGACATCGCGGATCGCGTCGTAGTCGAGCATCTCGGTGTCGTCGTCGACGCCGTACGCGACGAAGTCGTACATCCGTCCGCTGAAGTTCACGGGCGAACCGTGCGTCAGGTGACCACCCTGGTCGAGCCGCATGCCCATGACCTTGTCGCCGGGTTCGAGCAGCGCCATGTACGCGGCCTGGTTGGCGTTCGCCCCCGAGTGCGGCTGCACGTTCGCGTACTCCGCACCGAAGAGCGCACACGCCCGCGCCCGGGCAAGGTTCTCGGCGTCGTCCACCACGAAATTTCCGCCGTAGTAACGCTTCGCCGGGTAACCCTCCGAGTACTTGTTCGTGAGGACGGAGCCCTGGGCTTCGAGCACCGCGCGCGAGGTGAAGTTCTCGGACGCGATGAGCTGGATCGTGGTGTTCTGGCGCTCGACCTCGCGCCGGATGATGGCGGCGATCTCGGGGTCGGAGCGCTCGAGCGGCGAGGTCATCGACCGGCCTCCTCGTTCTCGATGGCGGTGATCTCCTCGAGACGACGGACGTGGCGCCCGCGCTCGAACGGAGTGGAGAGAAAGATGCGCGTGATCTCGTCGGCGAGCTCGGGCGCGACGATGCGCGCACCGATCGACAGGACGTTCGCATCGTTGTGGGCGCGGCACATGCGCGCGGTATAGAGGTCGTTGCAGAGCGCGGCGCGCACTCCGCGCACCTTGTTGGCCGAGATCTGCTCGCCCTGGCCGCTGCCGCCGAGCACGATGCCGCGTTCGGCGTCGCCGCCGACGACGGCGCGGGCCACGGCCGCGCAGTAGATCGGATAATCGACGGGGTCCTCGGAATGTGTGCCGAGATCGTCGACATCGTGGCCGTCCTCCTTCAACAGCCCGATGAGGTGCTGTTTCAGGGGGTAGCCGGCGTGGTCGCCGCCGATCGCAATGCGCACCCGGCGAGTGTACCCAGGCGCTCTGCGCGGTTTCGTGAGGATCGGGGCGTCCGCGGGCGGTGTCGCACCGCGCCGCTAGCGTCGGGGCGGTGGACGCCGAAGAGCTCCCGCACCTCAGCCCGCGGCACCTCCGCTCGGCCGACGAGATGTGCCGCCGCCGCCTCGCGCGCGAGATCCACAGCGGCAAGCGCAACGTGAACAAGACCGCCGACATGCGCTTCGCGGTCTCGAACCGGATCGAAGCCGACGCGCGTCTGGCCCAGTCGGAGTGCGGGCCGCCCGCGCGCGAGGCGTTCGTCGACCCGCGCGACCTCGAGACCGAGCAGCGCGCGCTCTACCGCGCGGCCGCGCGCGGCTACCTCGACGAATTCGGCGAGAGCGACGCGGTCGTCGTCGATCTCGGGTTCCGCACGCATCTACCGGAGCTCGGCGTCGAGCTCTCGTCGAACCTCGGCATCGCGGCCGAGCACGCCGACGGCGGGCGCGAGTTGCGGAAGATTCTCGTCGGCGCGCGCCGCGACGGGCGGCTGCTCGACCCGGTCGACGCGCGCATGATGCTCGTGCGTACCGAGGAATGGGCGCCCGTGCAGCTCGACATCGTCGCGGTCGACGTGATCGAACAGCGCCGCACCCTCCACGTTCCCGATCTCGACGCCGACCGCGCCGAGGCGCACGAATGGATCGCGACGAGAGTCGCGCGCGTGCTCGATCTCGCGGCCGACGGGCGGGCGCGGGCGGGACGCGACTGCCAGGGCTGCGCGTTCATCGCCGGCTGCTCGGAACACGCGGGGTCGTAGGCAGGCATGCCGGCGAAGCGGCTCCTCTCCGACATCGTCTCGCTCACGCCGAGCAACTACGAGGACTTCCGCCGGTGCCCCCGTCTCTTCTACTGCAACGCGCTCCTCGGCATTCCCGCGTCCGACCCGGCACCGTCGACGGATCAGGGTTTGCTCGTCCACGACATGCTGCGCAAGATCCACGAGGACGGCGACTGCTTCGATCAACAGCACGTGTCCGACGTCCTCGTCGCGCACGGCATCGACACCACGGCTGTGCGGGAGATGGTGGCCCGTCATACCGACCGCTGCCCTTCGCGCGCCGCTGACTCCGCCGCACACGAAGTCGACCTCGCCCGCTTCCACAAACTGCCGCCGCCGATGTTCATGGCGACCGCGCGTATCGACGCGGTGTGGATCCACGACGGCATCGTCGATGCCCGCGATTACAAGACGGGCGGCAAGTGGGTCGACGACATCTCGGAGATCGACGCCGCCAAGGTGCAGGCGTACGTCCTCGCCGATCGGGCCCGCGCGCGCGGATTCCGGCTGCGTCTGCGCTACGAGTACCTGCAGCCCGAGGTCGACGACGACCCGGAACCTTGGGAGATCGACGACGAGACGCTCGGCGCGATCGAAGAGGAACTGCGGGCCGCGGTCGCACGCATGTGGGCCGAGGACGAGTGGCGGGGCGTGAACGATGCCGACATCTGCCGCACGTGTCGTTACCGGTCGATCTGTCGCGACAGCGCGGCGCCGGGTGAGCCCGCGTGGCCGGTGCTCAGCACCGAACGCGGAACCGACGATTCGTAGAACCGGCCGGTAGGGTGCCGCCGTGGCCGAAGTCGATCGCCGGGCGCCGGTCATCGTGGGTGTCGGGCAGACGAATCAACGGATCGCCGCCGACCTCGCCCGCGCTCCGATCGAGCTCCTCGCCGACGCGGCACGCATCGCCGACGCCGACACCGGCGCGAAGCAGTCACTGCTCGACCGCGCCGATGTCGTCGCCGTGGTCGCGATCGGATCGTGGCCGTACGCCGATCCCGGCGCGTTCCTCGCGCGCGCACTCGGTATCTCGCCGCGCGCGACCGCCGTCTCGACCGTCGGCGGCAACAGCCCGCAGCTGTTGATCGACGAATTCGCGACGCGCATCCAGCGCGGCGACTGCGACGTGGTGCTGATCGGCGGCGCCGAGAGCATGCACACGCGGTGGCGGGCCCGGCGAGAGCCCAAGGTCCATCTCGAATGGGACTCCGGCGGCGACGACCCGTGCGCCGTCGTGATCGGCGACGACCGGCCGGGTTCGAGCGACTACGAGATGGCGCATCTGGCCGTCGCACCGACCTTGGTGTATCCGCTGTTCGAAACCGCCCGGCGCGCCGAGCTTGGGCACGACGTCGAGGCGCATCAGGTCTACGTCAGCGAGCTGTGGTCGCACTTCGCGGCGGTGTCGGCGGAGAATCCGCACGCGTGGACGCGCGTTGCCTGCACCGCCGAGGAGATCCGCACGATCTCCCCCGAGAACCGCGTGGTGTGCTTCCCGTACCCCAAGCGCATGTGCGCCAACATCGACGTCGACCAAAGCGCGGCGGTGCTCCTCTGCTCGTACGAGGCGGCGCGCGCGGCCGGCGTCGCCGACGAGCGCATGGTTTTCCTCCACGCCGCCGCCGAGGGGCACGATCACTGGTTCGTGACCGAACGTTTCTCGCTCGCGGCGTCGCCGGCGATGGCGGCGACCGGTGCCGCCGCGTTGCACGATGCGGGCATCGATGTCGACGACGTCGCGCACATCGATCTGTACTCGTGCTTTCCGTCGGCAGTGCAGCTCGGCCGCGACGCGCTCGGGATCCGCGCCGTCGATGCGCGGCCGTTGACCGTCACCGGAGGACTCGGCTTCGCGGGCGGACCGGTCAACAACTACCCGACCCACGCGATCGCGACCATGGTCGACGTGCTGCGCGCGAACCCCGACGATGTCGGGCTCACCACCGCGTTGGGTTGGTACGCGACGAAGCACGCGGCCGCGGTCTGGTCGGCCCGCCCGCCGGCTGCACCGTTCCGGTGTGCCGACGTTCAACCCGAGGTCGACGCGCTCCCCCGGCGCGTGCCCGCGGGGCTCGTCGACCTCGAAGCGACGGTCGAGGCGACCTCGGTGTCGTTCGAACGCGACGGCACGCCCGCGCTCGGCATCGTCGCCGCGCTCACCGACGAGGGCGCACGGGCGCTCGCGAATGTCCGCGACACCGACGTCCTCGCCGACATGACGAACCGGCCGTGGGAGCGGCGGCGCGTGAAGCTCGCGAACGACGGTGCGACGAACCGTCTGGTGACGTGACGGCGAACCCGACGCTCCAGCCGTCACGCGGGCTGATGCTGTGGCGCGGGCTCCGCCGCAAGTGTGCGCGCTGCGGTGGTGGAAAGCTCTTCCGCGGCTGGTTCCGCATGGCCGAGACGTGTCCCCGGTGCAATCTGAAGTTCGAACGTGAACCGGGCTACTGGGTGGGCGCCGTCGCGATCAACACCGCGGTGATCGGTTTCCTCTTCGCGGTGGTGCTCGTCGTGTTCAGCGCGGCGACGGTTCCCGACATCCCGTGGGTGACGCTGTTGCTGATCGAGCTCCCGTTGATGGCTGTCGGCCCGGTGATCCTCTATCCGTTCTCGAAGACGCTCTGGGTCGCGGTCGACCGCGCGTTTCTCGCGCACCTCTGAGCCCGGGACGCATTCGAGCCGGACAGCATGCGAGCCGAACGAGCGCCTTGGAGCGCGCTCGAGCGCGTCAGCCCGGCCGCAGGTCGATGGTCAACGTCAGTACGCCGTCGGTGAACGTCCACGTTGCATCGCCGACCATGGCGAAGTCCTGGAAGTCGAGTTGCGCCTGCTCCAGGAACTGCTGTCGCTCGGGGCCGGTGACCGGCGGCAGCGGCCGGCCCCTGACCGCAGACGCTCGCGCCCGGAACCGTTCGAGCATGGCGTCGATGTCGAGCTGATCGTCGCCGTCCACGCGCGTGAACCTACTCGGCGCGGGCGACCAGCACGCGCGGCCGGCCGGTGAGGTCGTCGCGCACACGCACCTCGGCGTAGCCGATCGCTCGCGCGTGCGCGCTCATCGTTTCGGCCTGGCGGGGCGCGATCTCGCACACGAAGGCGGCGCCGGCTGCGAGCCACTCCGGCGCGCGCTCGAGCAGTGTCTCGATCGCCTCAGTTCCGGAAGGCCCGGAGACGAGTGCGCGATACGGCTCGTGCGCCGCGACCTCGTCGGGAAGGTCCGCGAGTTCATGCTCGGCGACGTACGGCGGGTTCGACACGACGAGGCTCAACCGTCCCCGTAGGACACCCGGGAGCGGGTCGAACCAGGAGCCGGGATCGGCCACGCGGACACGCGTTGCCGCGCAGCCCGCGACGTTCGCGCGCGCCACTGCCAATGCGTCCTCGCTGACGTCGCTGGCCCACACTTCGGCGTCGGGCAGTTCGGCCGCGAGCGCGATCGCGATCGCGCCCGAACCGGTACCGATGTCGGCCGCGACGACGGTCGGCCCGGAGTCGACCAGCGCGAGCCGCCGGCGCGCGCGGCGCAGACCGGCGCGCGTCGCCTCCTCGAGCGCGACCTCGACGACGAACTCCGTTTCCGGACGCGGGATCAAGACTCGGGGGTCGACGAGGAGGTCGAGGCCGCGAAAGCCCCAGCCCCCGAGTACGTACTGCAACGGTTCCCCGGCGACGCGGCGGCGCACCATCTCCCGGAGCTCGCGCGTCCCCCGCATCGGCGCCGGCGCCTCCGCGATCTCCAACCATTCGCTCGCCTCGTAGCCCGACGCGCGTTCGACGATGAAACGCGCCTCGGTGTCCGCGGGCCCGATCCCCGCGTCGCTCAGCTCACGCACCGCTTCGTCGCGCAGCGCCCGCCAGGTGCCGGTGGCCGTCATTCGCCGCCGAGCTGTCGCGCACGCTCGTCGGCCGCGAGCGCGTCGACGACGTCGTCGAGCTCACCGTCGAGAACCCGGTCGAGCGAATGCAGCGTGATCGGGATGCGATGGTCGGTGAGCCGGTTCTCCTTGTAGTTGTACGTGCGGATCTTCTCGGAGCGGCCGCCACCCTTGACCTGGTCGCGGCGCGCCGCGCTGGTCGCCTCGCGCTGGCGCTCCTGTTCCGCCTGGAGCAGCCGAGAGCGCAGGATGCGCATCGCCTTGTCCTTGTTCTGCAATTGGCTCTTCTCGTCCTGGCAGGAGACGACGAGACCGGTCGGCTTGTGGGTGATGCGAACGGCCGAGTCGGTCGTGTTCACCGACTGACCGCCGGGTCCGCTCGCGCGGAACACGTCGATCTCGAGATCGTTCGGGTCGATCTCGACGTCGACGTCCTCGGCTTCGGGCAGCACGGCGACGGTCGCCGCGCTCGTGTGCACGCGGCCCTGGCTCTCGGTCGCGGGCACGCGTTGCACGCGGTGCGGACCACCCTCGTATTTGAACCGGCTCCACGCGTCATTGCCCTTGACGAGGAACGTGATGTCGCGGAACCCGCCCTGATCGGACGGTTGGCTCGAAAGCACCTCCATCTTGAGGCCGTTGCGCTCGGCGAAGCGTTGGTACATCCGGTACAGATCACCCGCCCAGATGTTCGCCTCTTCACCGCCTTCGGTGCCCTGGATCTCGACGATCACATTGCGGCCCTCGTTCGGGTCGCGCGGCAGCAGCAGCTCTTTGATCCGCGCCTCGAGCGCCTCGACCTGCGCTTCCTTGTCGGCGATCTCCGCCTTCCAGGCGTCGCGCTCCTCGGCATCGGTGGCGCCGTCGGCGAGCTCGCGGGCGTCGGCGACGTCCTGGGAGGCCTGGCGCCACTCGTTGTACGCCTCGACGACCGGCTTCAGCTCCTGGTGCCGCCGCCCCGCCTCCTGGGACGCGCGCCGGTCGCCCGCGGCGTAGATCCGGGGCAGATCGGCCTCGAGCCGGTCGAGCTCATCGGAGAGCGCGGCGAGCTGTTCGAACATCGGATTCGGAGGGTACCGGCCGAGATGGGCGGTTCCGGAGCCAGAGAATTCCACTCAAGGTCGGTCCCCGGTGCGTCGAGGACACCGGCAGGTACGGGCTGGGAACCGATGCTTGCCAGGGACGGCACGCATGAACGTACCGACCATCAACCAGGGACCGGGAGGGGTCGCAGCGCCTCCCGCGGCGGAAGCCGCGGCGAATGCGGCCCGGTCGCGCGTCGATGCCGATGCGCGTTCCGCGAACTTCACCCGGTTGGCCTGGTTCGACGTCAACGGTGACGGCAGCATCGACCCCCGCAGCGCGTCTTCGGGCGGCGATGCCACGCTGCTCGTCCCAGCGCACGAGGTCGACCTTCCGACGTACGCGCGTCCCGCGCATTCGATCGCGATCGTGCACAGCGCGACGACGGCGTCGTCGCCGGTCGTCAACGCGGCCCAGGCGAATCGCGCCGTCGTCGCGTACCAGCGTTACGGCCAGCAGCCACCGGCACCTCCGGCTCCTCCGGTCGCGACGCAACCGCAACCGCAATCACAAGCGCCGCCGCAGCCGCAGCCGGCGTCGGATTCCGTTCCCGCCGAGCTCACTTCGGTCGCCGCCGCCGCGACGCACTGACCCGCCGTCGAGGCGGCCTGCAGTTCGACACGCGGTCGGGACTTATGACGCTGTGCCCGCGAGCTGCGGATCACCGAGCGCGCGGAAGCCCTCGAGAAGCTGATCCCGTCGCGGGTTCGCCGCGAGCGCGTGCTCGACCTCGGTGGTGGCGGTCCGCACGAAGTTCTCGCGGTTCGCGCCGAGCGAGAGCTCCAACGCGGCATCCCACAACGTGCCGACCAGCTCGGCACCGGGAACACGCTTTCCGTTCTCGCCCACGAACGTGCGGTCGCGCATCTCCGTGAGCGCGGTGCGCAGGTAGTTCACGTGCGGCGTCTCGTCCGCGCGGATGTATCGGACGAGGTCGGCTGCGCGACCGTCACCCGCGACGAGGTCGGTGTCCGAGAGGACCTCCTCGGCCCACGCAAAGGTGTGGAACGCCGAGACCTCTATGAACAGCAGGCTCACCATGCGCCGCACCATCATCTCGAGCGCGAGATCGACGTCGGGGAAGCGGCGCACCGCTTCGGCGTTGCGCCGGATCTCTTCGGGTGTCAGCGGCTTGCCGTCGGCGGGCACGATCCCCATGCGAACGAGCATGGTTTGTGTCATGTCCTCGGACACCGGATTCTCGAACGCGATGTCGCGCGCCGCGAACCACATGTGATCGTGACCGGCCTCGTCGTCGAACCCCGCTTCGTCGCGCGCGTGCGCCTCGAACAGGCCTCGCTGCAAGTGCTCGAGCGCAGTGCCGTCGATGCTCTCGGCGAAGTGTCGCTGGATGTTGTCGACTGTGACCCCGCGGATCATCGAGCCGAAGCCCTCCACGGTGCCGATGCGCGTCAGCGCGCCGATGGTCGGGTCGGCGACACCTTCGCGCAGGAGATACTTCGTCTGCGCGACGTTCGGATAGACCTCGGGCCACAGCGCGATGGGCGCGTCGAGGATCTCGGTACCGAACGTCTCGCGGTGCGATGCTTGCCACGCCTCGATGGCCGGAACCCGATACTTCGTTCGAGGCGAGACGTACGTGCCGCCGGCGTCGAACCCGCCGTGACACCGCACGCCGCCGGCGAAGACCGGCTCGGCGAGATCGTCGGTGGCGAGCAGCTCGGAGGCGGTCCAATGCAGCTGAAGATTGCTCACCCCGCCAGTGTATACGCTAGAGTTACATCTATGGCAAGGGCCGGCGCACGGGATTCGGCAGACGTTCCGGAGGCGCCGCCCACCCGGCGCAGCCCGGAGCGCCGGGTCGCGCTGCTGCACGCGGCCGCGGCCTCGTTCGCGCACGCCGGCTACGCCGCAACGTCGATGGAAGAGATCGCGGCGACCGCGGGCGTGACGAAGCTGATCGTCTACCGGCACTTCCGCGCGAAGGAAACGCTGTACCGCGCCGTGCTCGAGCAGGTGTTCGACCGGCAGGTCGAGCTCTTCCTCGAGAGCCTCGCCCGAGGACAGCAAGGCGAGGGCACGACCCGAGCGCTGCTCACCGTCGCCCGCGAATCACCCGACGGCTTCCGGCTCCTCTGGCGCCACGCGGCCCGAGAACCGCAGTTCGCCGAATACGCGCGCTCGCTGCGAGACACCGCGGTCAGCGCGGCGCGCGATGTGGTCGCACCCCGCGTCGCGGCGCCACAAGCGGAGTGGGCGGCCCAGACGCTCTTCGACCACCTCGTCGACGCGGTGCTGAACTGGCTCGACTACGGCGACGCGCGACACGACGAGGATTTCGTCGCGCTCGAGGCCGCGGCAATACGCGCGACCGTCGCCGCGTGGGCCGATCAGACCGCCGGTGCGACTGCAGGCGTCCGCAAGCCGGCTCGGGCGTCGACCTCCGCGAGCTGATCCGCCGTCATCACCGCGCGCAGCGACGCGATGGCGACCTCGAGCTGGTCAAGATCGGGCCGGCGCGTCGTGAGCCGTTGGAGCAGCAGGCCCGGCCGCATCGCCGCGCGCACGTACTTGTACTGCATGTGGTTCGCGGCCAGCCGGATCACCTCGTAGCTCAGTCCGGCGATGAGGGGTACGAGCACGAGGCGCGAGCCGATGACGGCGAACAGGTTGGGCCGCGGGATCACCGCGTACACGACGATCGCCACAACCATCACCGTCAGGAGGAAATTCGTGCCGCAGCGCACGTGCGCGGTCGAGAACTGCTGCGCAGTCTCCGGCGTCAACTCGACGCCGTTCTCGTACGCGGCGATCGCCTTGTGCTCCGCGCCGTGATACTCGAACACGCGCCGGATGTCGCGCAGGCGGGAAACCGCGAGGAGATACACGACGAAGATCGCGAGGCGTGCAAGCCCTTCGAACACGGGGAACGACCCGTGGAACATGTGCCCGAACGAGCGGCCCGCCAGCGCGGGCAAGACGATGAACAGTGCGCTGAATACCACGGCCGCGACCGCGACCGCCCAACCCATTGCCTTCTCGGAGACTTGCTCGTCCGCGGGAACCTGTTGGTTCGCCGACCAGGTCAGCGCCTGATAGCCGAGACCGAGCGATTCACCCAGGCTCATGACGCCGCGCAGCACCGGGATGGCGCGATAGCGCTCGGCCCATCCGGGCACGTCGCGCACGTCGACCTTGATCGCACCGTCGCGATCGCGCACCGCCACCGCCCACGTGGTGGCACCGCGCATCATCACACCTTCGAGCACCGCCTGCCCGCCCATGTAACGGGGCTCGGACGCGGGCATCTCGCGCTAGGCCTTCTTGGTCTTCGCCTTCGCGGCGCGACGCTGGAAGCGCTCGACCCGGCCTCCGGTGTCGACCAGCTTCTGCTTGCCCGTGTAGAAGGGGTGGCACTCCGAGCACAGTTCGGCGCGCAGCTCCGACGAGGTCGAACGAGTGACGAACTCGTTCCCGCACGAGCAGTGCACCCGGCACTCGACGTATTCGGGGTGGATGTCGGTCTTCATGATCGTTCCAGTCTATTGGCAGGTCGGGTGGCCAACAGAAGCGGTCACGTCCCCATTCCCGTCGGGGCCTTGGCAATCTCGGTCAGGAATTCCTGGTTGCTCTTCGTGCTGCGCAGCTTGTCGATCAAAAGCTCGAGGCCCGAGCCGCCTTCGAGGGCGCTGAGCACGCGGCGCAGCTTCCAGATCTGCTGCAGGTCGTGGCGGTCGAAGAGCAGCTCCTCGTGCCGGGTGCTCGACTGCTCCACGTCGATCGCCGGGAAGATCCGGCGGTCGGCGGTGCGCCGGTCGAGGCGCAGCTCCATGTTCCCGGTGCCCTTGAACTCCTCGAAGATGTGCTCGTCCATCTTCGAGTTCGTCTCGACGAGCGCGGTGGCGAGAATCGTGAGGGAACCGCCCTCCTCGACATTTCGGGCCGCTCCGAAGAACTTCTTCGGCGGGTAGAGCGCACCGGCGTCGATGCCGCCCGACATGATCCGGCCCGACGCGGGCGCCGCGAGGTTGTACGCCCGCGCGAGACGCGTGATGCCGTCGAGGATGATCACCACGTCTTTACCGGTCTCGACCAACCGCTTCGCCCGCTCGATCGTCAGCTCGGCGATGTGGCAGTGCTCATCGGAGGGGCGGTCGAACGTGGAGGCGACGACGTCAGCGCGCAAGACGTGCCGGCGCATGTCGGTGACTTCCTCGGGCCGTTCGTCGACGAGCAGCACGATCACGTGGCACTCGGGATTGTTCCGCTCGATCGAGTACACGATCTGCTTGATGACGGTCGTCTTCCCCGCCTTTGGCGGCGAGACGATCATCCCGCGCTGGCCCTTCCCGATAGGCGCGATCAGATCGATGATGCGGCCGGTGATCTCGCCCGGATTCCCGTCGAGCTCGAGCCGCAGTTGCGAGTCGGGGAAGAGCGGCGTCAGGTCCTCGAAGCGCACCCGGTGACGCGCCTCTTCGATGCCGACGTCGTTGATGAGGTCGACGCGCACGAGCGCCGGATACTTCTCGCTGCTCGCGGGCGGGCGCGTCGCGCCCTTGACGTGGTCGCCCTTGCGCAATCCGAACCGGCGGACCTGCGACGCCGAGACGTACGCGTCGTTGCGCCCCGCGAGATAGCCCGACGCGCGCAGGAAGCCGTAGCCCTCGTCGCGGAGGTCGAGCAGACCCTCGATGTCGATGAGCTCGCCGGTGTAGTCGTCCGGGCGGTCCGCCCGCCCTTCCGGTCGGCCTTCGCCGGGACGGTCGCGGTCACGACCGCGACGCCGGCGACGACGCTTGTTGGCCGAGGCGTCGTCGTCACGCCACTGCGCCTGCGCCTGCGACCGGTCCGAGCCGTGGTCGCCGTGGACACCGTCGTCGGCGTCGCCGGACTCGAAGGAGCCTTCGCGCTCGGCCAGCGCTTCGGTGTGCACCACCGCCGTCGGCGCGGCCCCGCCGGTGCCGTTGGTCTCGGCCGCGGCGCTGTGCTCGCCGGGCACGTCGGCGCCGTTGGCGGGCGCGGTGCGGCGGCGCGGACGGATGAGATCCATGGAGTCGCCGGTGTCGGCGGCAGCGAGCGCGTTCTCCTCCGCCGCGATCGACGCGAAGTCGTCGCCACCGGCACGCGTGGACCGCACCCGGCGCGGCGCCGGGGCCGACGACTCGCCGTTCGATCCGCTCGCCGCGCTGACGATGGCTTCGACGAGATCCGCCTTGCGCATCCGGCTGACGGACTTCACGCCGAGCGCCGACGCGATCTCGGAGAGTTGCTCACGATCCTTCCCGTCCAACTGTGAACGGTCGAAGGTCTGGCTCATGTTCTGCTCCTACCGACCCATCTGTCGCATGGCCGACAGCGGCCGGATCAAGTACCCGCATGTTGCCAACAACCGACGCGAGACGAAGTGGCGACGGCCGATGTTTCCCTCGGAAGGCCACAAATGCTTTCCCGAACGAACAGAGCACGGGAGAGAACTGAAGCGACCCGGCCCCCGACCGCCGCGGAACGCACGGAGTGGGGTCTCGAGGGATCCGATACACCCTATACCCGGGGGCCTGCGGGGTGCATTCCCCTGGTCGAACAATCGACCGGTTCGTTCGATTCCTGAGTGTTCGCAGCTACCCGCCGACGAGCCGCGCCATCAGCGAGTGGGCCGGGACCGGTCGGCAGTTCGCCGTCGCGGGTTCGGTGTAGCGACCACCCGTGCCCGAGCGCTCCGAGTCGAAGAAGAGGTACGGGACCGAGTCGGCATTGTGCGTCTGCGTCGTGCACGGCGTCGCGTGGTCGGGCAACAGGAGCACGCGATAGGGCTCGCCGCGCGCGTCCAGCGCGTCGAGCACCGGGCCGATGACGTCGGCGTCCCACCGTTCGAGCGCGTCGACCTTGATGTCGTAACGACCCTGATGACCCGCTTCGTCGGTGGCCTCGATGTGGAGGACGAACAGGTCGCGGTCGCCGAGCGAGCGGATGCACGCGCCGGCCTGCGCGGCGTAGTCGTTGTCGAACCCGGCCGTCGCGCCCGGGACGTCCATGACCTCGATCCCGGTGAGCACGCCGAGTCCCTGCACGAGATCGACGGCAGAGGTCATGCGTCCCTCGACGCCGTACGTCGATGCGAACGAAGGCAGCGCCGGCTTCACGCCCTGGCCCCACAACCAGATCTGGGTCGCGTCGGAACCGACGTCGAGCGCCGCGGCGCGGACGACCGCTCGTGACGCATCCATCAATGCCCGTAGTCGCGCGGCGGACGTGCCGCTCGGGAACACGGCCGGGCGGCCGGTCAGATCGTGCGGGGGCGTGCACTCGGCGTCGGCCCACGACTCGGGGACCACGCACAGATGGCGGTATTCGACGCCCGGGTGGAAGCGCACGCCGTCGCGCCCGTTGCCGAGCGCGGCGTCGAGCGCGGCGACGATCGCGTGGCTCTGCTCGTTGGTGGGATGGCCGGCGGCGAAGTCGATCATGATCGGCGCGGCGTCATCCGAGAGCGTGACCAGATTGCAGCGGAACGCGACCTCGCCGGGCTGCAACTCGACACCCATCGCCGCAGCTTCGATCGGCGCGCGGCCCGTGTGATAGCGCGCCGGGTCGAAGCCGAGGATCGCCATGTTGCCGACGTCGCTTCCCGGTGGGAGTCCCGGCGGGATCACCTCGGCGCGACCGACCTCGGCCTTCGACGCGAGCTCGGCGAGACGGGGCATGCGCGCCGCCTCGAGCGGTGTGCGGTTGTCGAGCTCGGACAGCGGGACGTCCGCGCAGCCGTCGGGGATGAAGACGACGTACTTCACGGCGCGCATCATACGGGCGGCCGTTCGTGGCGCCGACTGCCGCTGCCGCGAGACGTTCGCGTCCTAGCCTCGGCCCGTGCGTCGAGCCTGGACCGCGCTGGCGGTCGCCGTCCTGGCCGCGTGCAGTTCGTCGGGGAAGCACTCGAGCACCACGTCGACGGCACCCACGAGTCCCGCGCCGTCGACGACCGCGTCGACCACGACGACCCGGCCGCCGTCGCGGACGACTCCGACGACCAGCGCGCCACTCCCCGACCTCTCGCGCGTGAACATCAAGCTCGCGCCGTTCGCGTCGGGGCTCGACAGCCCCGTCGCGGTCGCTTGGCGCCCCCACGATCCGAACATGTTCGTCGCCGAGCAGCCGGGTCGGGTTCGGATCGTCGACGCGAGCGGACGGCTCTCTCCGGATCCCGTGCTCACGGTCGGACCGCTGTCGCACGGCAACGAGGAAGGCCTGCTCGGCATCACGTTCTCGCGTGACGGGTCGAAGCTCTACGTCGACTACACCGATCCGTCGAACGACACCCACGTCGACGAGTACGCGATGCGCGGCGACGCGGTCATCGCGTCGTCGCGGCGCCAGGTCATCGTGGTGCAGCAGCCGTACTCGAACCACAAGGGCGGCGAGGTGCTGACCGGACCGGACGGCATGCTGTACATCGGTCTCGGCGACGGCGGCAGCGAGGACGACCCCAACCATGTCGGCCAAGATCTCGGGTCACCGCTCGCGAAGATCCTTCGCATCAACCCGAACCCGAGTGGTGGCTCGCCGTACTCGGTGCCGGTCGACAATCCGTTCGTGCACCGGGCCGGTGCCGTCGCGGAGACATGGATGTGGGGACTGCGGAACCCGTGGCGATTCTCGTTCGACCGTGCCACCGGCGACCTCTGGATCGGCGACGTCGGCCAGGACAGCTACGAGGAGATCGACTTCGCGCGCGTGGGCGAGAAGGGGATCAACTGGGGCTGGAGCGCGCGCGAGGGCTTTCACTCGTTTCACGGCCCGGCCCCGGCCGACGCGCGCGATCCACTGCTCGAGACGCTCCACAGTCGGGGCAACTGCGCGATCATCGGGGGCTACGTCTACCGGGGTCGCGTGATTCCGGCGCTGCGCGGCGTGTACCTCTTCGGCGACGACTGCCGGCCGAATCTCGTCGGCGTCGTGGAGTCCGGCGGGAAGCTCGCGCAGCAACGCGATCTCGGTCCGACCGTCGACGAGATGACGAGCTTCGGCCAGGACAACGCGGGCGAGCTCTACGCGCTGTCGCGCCGTGGGACGATCTACCGGATCGTCCGCGGCTGAATCGAACTAACTGCTTGCGCGCTTCAGGACGGCGGCCCCGACGCGCCGGGTGATCGCGTGCGGCGTGATCACCGACAGATTCCCCATCACCTTGTTCACCGCGCCCGGGATGACGATCGCCTTGTTCTTGTCGAGCCCGTCGAGGCCCGCGCGCGCGACCTCGGGTGCCTCCTGCCACATGAACCCCGGAACGTCGCTCGCCGGAACGTTCGCTCGCTCCTGGAATTCGGTGTGCGTGAAGCCAGGACACAGCGCGGTGACGCGCACGCCCGTACCACGCAGCTCCTCGTGCACCGCCTCGGTGAACGACGTGACGAACGCCTTCGTCGCGCCGTAGGTGGCGTTCGCCGGCCCGGGTTGGAACCCGGCGAGTGACGAGACGTTCAGGATGCCGCCACTCCCGCGCTCGACCATGCCCGCGGCCGCCGCGTGTGTGAGCCGGACGAGCGCCATCACGTTCAAGTTGATCTCGCGCAGCTCGACGTCGACGTCGAGGGTGTGGAACGGCCCGAACGTGCCGAAGCCGGCGTTGTTCACCAGCACGTCGACCGTACGCGCCCGCGCTTCCACGGTCGCGAGCTGCGACGCGTCGGTGAGGTCGGCGGGAAGCACCGCGGCGCTCGTGCCGCCTGTCTCGATCTCCTTCGCCAACGCCTCCAGCCGGGCGGCGTCGCGCGCGACGAGCACGACGTCGTAGCCGCGCGCCGCGAGCTGGCGCGCGAACTGCTCTCCGATCCCGACCGACGCACCTGTGATCAACGCGACGCGATTGCCCATGCCTGCCCCCTGCTTCGATTGTCAGCGGCGCGGCGATGCTACGACTTCACCGGCGTCCGGGAAACGAGGACACCCTTGACGACGATGCGCTGCGCCGCGCTGTGCTTGGGGTGGCATGCGATGAGCGTGACCGTGGGCTGCGCCGTCGGGTCGGTCACCCACAGAGCGTTCGGGTCGACGATCTGCGTTCCGGTGACCTTGTAGACGCACACCTCCGTCGGCATGTGGAAGATGATCTTGTCGCCGGGCGAGAGCTGGTCGATGTTCAGGAACGGATGGGTGTGTGTGACCCGGTGCCCGGGAAACACCGAGTTGCCGCGCTGGCAGGGCATCGCCGAGCCGGGCCAATGGCCGGGCCCGTGGTCGATCACGGTGAGCGTGATCCCTTCGAAGATCGGGTGCAGCAGCTGGATCTTCGGGATCTCGATCGCACCGATCTGGATGATCGGTGACGGCGCGTACGGGTCGGCGGGCGGCGGCTGCGGGCGCGGCAGCGACCGGACGTCGAACGTCGTCGTGGTCGCGCGCGTCGGCGGCGGCCGCAGCGTCGTCGATGGCGCGAGCAGGGGCGAATCGTCGCTCTCGGCCGCGTGCGCGGATCCGTGCTTGCTGAAGGCGGCGGTCGTGAACGCGGCCGCGATCACGAACCCGACGACTGCGAGCAACACGACCCAGCGCTTGTGCCTCACAGGCCGAGCTCCTCCACGACGACGTCGACCGAAGCCTCGACCGCGGGTCGCGCCTCGATCTGCGCGATCGCGCGGTTGGGGTCCTTCAGTCCGTGACCGGTCACGGTGCACACGATCGTCTCGTCCCGCTCGACGAGGCCCGACTCGGCCGCCTGCAGCAGACCGGCGACCGACGCCGCTGACGCGGGCTCGACGAACACGCCCTCCTGCGCGGCGAGCAGCCGGTACGCGTCGAGAATCTGCGCGTCGGTGACGGCGCCGATGTGCCCGCCCGACTCGTCGCGCGCCGCGATGGCGCTGTCCCAGCTCGCGGGGTTGCCGATGCGGATCGCGGTCGCGATCGTCTCGGGATGCGGGACCGGCTCACCGTGCACGAGCGGCGCCGCGCCCGCGGCCTGCCACCCGAGCATGCGCGGGCGGTTTCGCACCACACCGTCGCGCGCGTATTCCCCGTAACCCATCCAGTACGCGGTGATGTTGCCCGCATTGCCGACGGGGATGCAATGCACGTCGGGCGCGGCGCCGAGCGCGTCACAGATCTCGAACGCGGCCGTCTTCTGGCCCTGGATCCGGAACGGGTTGATCGAGTTCACCACAGTGACGCCGCCGCGCTCGCCGAGCTCGCGGACGACGCGGAGCGCGTCGTCGAAGCTGCCCTTGATCGACACGACTCTCGCGCCGTGGATCAGCGCCTGCGCGAGCTTGCCCAGCGCCACGTGACCGTCAGGGATGATGACGGCCGCGAGCATCTCCGCGCGCGTGGCGTATGCCGCCGCGCTGGCCGAGGTGTTGCCGGTCGACGCGCACACGACGACCTTGGCGCCGTCCTCGGCGGCCTTGGAGATCGCCATCGTCATGCCGCGGTCCTTGAACGAACCGGTCGGGTTCGCGCCCTCGACCTTCAACATGACCCGCGCGCCGACCGCCTCGGACAGCCGCGGCGCGTCGACGAGCGGGGTGTTCCCCTCGCACAGCGACACCGTCGGCGTCCGGTCGGTGACGGGGAGCCGTGACCGGTACGCGTCGATGATCCCGGTCCACCGGGAAGGTGTCGTCACTCCTCGCCTCCGACCACGCGCAGGACCGATCCGATCCGCTCCACCACGTCGAGATCGCGCACCTCGTGGATCGTCGCCGTGAGCGCCGCCTCGCGCGCGAGGTGCGTGACGAAGATGAGGCGGGCGCCGACGCCTTGACCCTTCTGTTGCATCGACTGGATCGACACGCGATGGTCGCCGAAGACCCCGGCGATCGCCGCGAGCACGCCGGGCTGGTCGGCGACGTCGAGCGAGACGTAGAACTGCGAAGCGGTCTCGTCGATCGGCCGGACCGGCTTGCGCACGAGATCACCGATCGTCGCGCCGCGCGCGCCGGCGCGCAGGTTCTTCGCCGCGTCGATCAGGTCGCCGAGCACCGCGCTCGCGGTCGGTCCGCCGCCGGCGCCGCGGCCGAGCAACATCAGCTGCCCGACGGCTTCGCCTTCGATGAACACCGCGTTGTAGGAGCCGCGCACCGACGCGAGCGGATGGTCGAGCGGCACCATCGCCGGGTGCACGCGCGCGCCGACGCCGCCGTCGTGCTCCTCCGCGACCGCGAGCAACTTCACGATGTAGCCGAGCTCGTTCGCCGCGGCGATGTCGTCGGCCGTGATCTGCGTGATGCCCTCGCGATATACGTCGCCGGCGACGACGCGCGCGCCGAACGCGATGCTCGCGATGATCGCGGCCTTGGCCGCGGCGTCGAAGCCCTCGACGTCGGCCGTGGGGTCACGCTCCGCGTAGCCGAGCTCCTGCGCTTCGGCGACAGCCTCGGCGAAGCTCGAGCCCTCCTCGGTCATCTGCGTGAGGACGTAGTTCGTAGTGCCGTTGACGATGCCCATCACGCGCGTGATGCGCTCGCCCGCGAGCGACTCGCGTAACGGTCGCATGAGCGGGATGCCGCCCGCGACCGACGCTTCGAACAACAGGTCGACGCCCGAGGTCTCAGCCGCGTCGAACAGCTCCTCGCCGAAGTTGGCGAGCAGCTCCTTGTTCGCAGTCACGACCGGCTTGCCGCCCTTCAGTGCAGTGAGGATCAGCCGCCGCGCGGGCTCGACGCCGCCGATCACCTCGACGACGACGTCGATCTCCGGGTCGCAGACCACGGCGTCGGCGTCGTTCGTGAGCACGCCGGGAGCGAGTTCGACCTCGCGCTCCTTGGTGACATTGTGCACCGCGACCCGCTGGACCTCGAGGCGCACCCCCGAGCGCTGCGTGATGAGGTCGGCGTTGGACTCGAGCAGACGCACCAGCGCCGCGCCCACGTTCCCACATCCGAGGAGGCCCACTCTCACGACATCGGTCACCCGGCCATTCTTGCGGACGCGTGCACGGGACCTGAACCGAGCGTCCCGAGCAGCGCCCGCAGCCGGGCCGTGCCGGGACGACCGCGAGTGCCGAGGGCGTCCAGCCGCCTCTCGAGCGCGCGCCGTGTCACCAGCCCGCGGACGAGGGCGTGGTCGAGCACCGGCGCCAGCTCGTGCGCCGGTGCGACCGCGGCGAGATCGATCATCGTCCGGACGGGCGTCGTGACCGGGAGGCCCGCGCGCGTCACCGTGACGTCGACACGATCGAGGCATGCCACTCGGTGGACGATCACGCCCGGTGTGCGCGGCGCGCGGGTTCGAGGCACGAGCAACTCGACGGCCTCGGGCACATCGGGGACCATCCGCCACAGTGCGGCCGCGGTCGTGTGCGACAGGAACGATCCGGAACCGGCCCAGAGAACCGCGGCACCGACGACCAGCAGGCGGTCGGGACGCGAACCCGCGTGCCGGTACACGTGCGGATGCACCCGCAGCCACGCGCCCGCCGCCAGTCGCCGTTGCAGCTGCGACGAACTGAACCCCGCGGTCAGGGCCTGCTCGCGCGTGAACGCGCCGAGTTGGTGCGAGGCGATGTGCGCGAGGCGCGCTTCTGCGTCGAGGACCGACATGATGCTTCCTCCGATGGCGTGACTTCGGGGGAAGCGAGGACGCGGCGCGCGGCGTCGAATACGTCAGACGTCGGTATCGAGACGGATCAGGTCGGCGTCGGTCTCGCGGCGTACGACGAGGCGGGCTTCGCCGTCGCGCACGAACACGACGGCCGGGCGCGTGACCTTGTTGTAGTTCGATGCCATCGAATGGCCGTACGCGCCGGTGACGGGCGTGGCAAGGATCTCGCCGACCGCGACGTCGGCCGGGAGCAGCGCGTCGCGCACCACGATGTCGCCCTGCTCGCAGTGCTTGCCGGCAATCGTCATGACGGCCGTGCGATCGACGGTCGCGCGCGCGGGAAGGAAGGTCTCGTACCGAGCGCCGTAGGTGACGGGACGCAGGTTGTCGCTCATGCCGCCGTCGACGGCGACGTACGTGCGCACGCCGTCGATCCGCTTGATCGTGCCGATCGTGTAGAGCGTGACGCCCGCGGGCGCGACGATCGAGCGGCCGGGCTCCGTGAGAAGGCGTGGCCGCGACTGCACGCCCGCGTCGGCCAGCGCCTTCCCGACCGCGTCGCGCACCAGCGTGCCGTACTGCTGGATGGTCGGCGGCGCGTCCTCCGGGAGGTAACGCACGCCGAGACCGCCGCCGAGGTTGAGCTCGTCGACCGTCGCGCCGGTCTCGGTCTCGATGGTCCGCACGAGACCGACCATCTTCTCGACCGCGCGCCGGAAGGAGTCGAGCCGGAACACCTGCGAACCGATGTGGCAATGCACGCCGGCCAGCTGTAGGAGCCCCCGGTCGACAACGCGCCGCACCGCGCGGAGCGCTTCGCCGTTCTCGAGGCCGAAACCGAACTTCGAGTCCTCGGTCCCCGTCTCGATGTACTCGTGGGTGTGGGCCTCGACCCCCGGGGTGACGCGAATGTGGACGCGGGGCGCGGGCATTCCGTCGCGGACGAGCTGTTCGAGCCGGTCGAGCTCGTCGAACGAGTCCACCGCGATGCGCCCGACGCCCGCCGCGAGCGCGCGCCCCAGCTCGGTGACGGACTTGTTGTTGCCGTGGAACACGATGTGGTCCGCCGGGAAACCGGACGCGAGCGCGATGTGGAGCTCGCCGCCGGTCGCGACGTCGAGGTGCAGGCCCTCCTCGTTCACGAGTCTCGCCATGGCGACGCAGAGAAACGCCTTGCTCGCGTACGCGACGCCGTCGCCGAAGGCTTCGAGGTACGCACGGCAGCGGGCGCGGATGTCGGCCTCGTCGTAGACGTACACGGGCGTTCCGAACTGCTCGGCGACGGCGACGAGGTCGACCCCTGCGATCGCGACGTTGCCGGACGCGTCGACAGTCGCCGACCTCGACAGCAGCGTGACGTCGAACGCGCTCACGCGTCGTCCTCGTCGTCGAGACGCGTCATCTCGTCGGGAGCGTTGACACCCAGCACCCCGAGCGCGTTCGCGAGGCCGACGCGACATGCCTCGGTCAGCCACAGGCGGGCCTGGGTGAGCTCAGCATCGCCCGACAACACCTTGCAATCGCGGTAGAAACCGTGGAATTCGCCGGCGAAGTCGCGTACCCACGTGCTGACCTTCTGCGGCGCCCGGACCTCGGCCGCCTCCGTGATCGCGTCGGGATAGTTCGCAAGCGCGCGCAGCAACGACTCCTCGCGCTCGTGTCGGAGCAGCGACAGGTTCACGTCGGCGACCGGCCGGCGGACGACACCGGCGGCGTCCGCCTTCCGTCCGATCGACGCGATGCGCGCGTGCGCGTACTGCACGTAGTACACGGGGTTCTCGCGCGACTGTTCGGTGACGACATCGAGGTCGAAGGTCTGGGCGGTGTCGATGCCCTGCAGTAGGAACGTCATGCGCGCGACGTCGGGATCAACTTCGTCGAGGAGATCGGCGAGCGTGACGATGTTGCCGGTCCGCTTCGACATGCGGACCTCCTGGCCGTCCTTCACCACCTTCACGAACTGGCCGAGGATGATCTCGGGCTCGCCCGTTCCGTAACCGAGCGCTTCCATCCCGGCCTGCAACGACTTCACCTGACCGTGATGGTCGGCACCCCAGATGTCGATGAGGTGCGTGAAGCCGCGCCGGAATTTGTCGCGGTGATACGCGAGGTCGTTCGTGAGGTAGGTCGTCGAACCGTCGCTGCGCACGACGACGCGGTCGCGCTGGTCGCCGAACCCGGTGGACCGGAACCACCGCGCGCCGTCCTTCTCGTATACGTGACCCTTGGCGCCGAGTTGTTCGAGCACGTCGGCGACGTCGCCCCGCTCGTGCAGTGTGCGCTCGGAGAACCACGTGTCGAAGTGCACGCCGACGCGCGCGAGATCGTCGTGCAGGCTCAGCACGATGCGGCGGTAGCCCCACTCGCACGCGGCGTCGGGCGTGACGTCGTCGCCGAGCTCGGCGCGCATCTCCGCGGCCATGTCGACGAGATATCCGCCTTGATACCCGTCCTCGGCCGGTTCCGCGCCGCGGTACCGCGCGACCAGTGAGTCACGGAATTTGTCGAGCTGCACACCCGCGTCGTTCAGGTAGTACTCGCGGTGCACCTCGGCGCCCTGCGCCGCGAGCAGGTTCGCGATCGCGTCCCCCACCGCGACCCAGCGTCCGCCGCCCGCGTGCAGCGGGCCCGTGGGGTTGGCGGAGACGAACTCGAGATTGATCCGCCGCCCGGCGAGCTCGGTCGACCGGCCGTAGGCATCACCCTCGTCGACGACGGTCCGCAACACGTCGTCGAGCCACGAGGGAGCGAGAAAGAGGTTGAGGAACCCCGGCCCCGCGATCTCGATCCGTGCGAGGTGCGGCACGGCGTCGGACTCCAGCGCGTCCTTCAGCTTCTGCGCGACCGTTCGCGGCGGCTCTCCCGCTACCTTGGCGAGTTGCATCGCCACGTTCGACGCCCAGTCTCCGTGCTCGCGGCTGCGCGCGGGGTCGAGACCGACACCGTCCGCGGGCTCGGGGAGACCGACGCGTGCGAGCGCGCGCCCGATCGCTGCCCGCAGATCGTCTCGAATCATGGGGACGTGGTCACGGGTTCGGGCACACGCTTCGCTCGGGAGTCGGGATCGTACCTCGTCCACTACGAGACGCTCTGAACCATTTTCACGCCCGGCGCGCACCTCACTATGCTGAGTGGACACGGGATTGGGGTTTCAAAAGGGCGGTGGGCCAAGAGGCTCGATGAGCCGTTGCGATGGAGCCAGGGAGGGCGATCGTGTCGCAACAGTCGGGTATCGCTCGTGGACTCGGGGCGCTCATCCCCGGTCCGCGGGGCGACCGCGCGACGGGCTCGGGAGCGCCGGCCGACGCTCCGAGCGGGGTATTACGGATGGACACCTTCGGCGATTTCGTCTCCCTGGCAACCACCAGCGAGTCCGGCATCGCCCTGATCTACAAAGCGCTCGACGCCCTCGTCGAACAGTTCGAGCTCGACGACGCCGCGGTCGTGATCGAGGAGCCGACACTCGGGCGGCAGGTGTTCCGTGCCGGTCGCCGGCCGCTCGGACTCGACGACGAGGAGCTGCTCGTCTCCCCGCCCGGCCTCTACACGCGGCCCGGGCTCGACGACCAGAGCTTCGACCGGTCGGTGCTGCAGGCGCTGTGCGTTCTCGCCCTGCGGTTCGACGTCTCCCGCTACGACGCGTGGCACGACTCGCTCACCGGTCTGTACGACCGCCGCAGCTTCGACCGGCTGCTCGAGATGGCGATCGCGCGCAGCACCCGTTACGGCTGGCCGTTCACGCTGGTGCTGCTCGACCTCGACCGCCTCAAGGACATCAACGACGAGCACGGGCACCAAGCCGGCGACGCGGCACTGCGCGATCTCGGGGAACGCTTCCGCCGCGCGCTGCGATTCGGCGACAACGCGGGCCGGATCGGCGGCGACGAGTTCGCGATGATCCTGCCCAACACCGAGACCGACCTCGTTCCCGCGCTCCTCGACCGTGTGCGCCGCGCCGAAGGCGTCGAGAGCGCGTGCCCCGCGTTCTCGTTCGGCGTCGCGCAGTGCCCCGACGAAGCCACGGAGTTCGAGAAGCTGGTGCAGCTCGCCGACTCGCGGCTGTACGAAGCGAAGCAGGCGAAGCGATGAACCGCCAGACGAAGAGTGATGCGGTGTGGTCGATCGACGACCTCGAGCTCGAGCTGCGCCAGCTGCCCGGCGTGCACGCGGCCGGCTTCGACGAGTCGCCCGACGTGTTGGTCGTGCAACTGCACGTCGCCGACGACGTCGCCCGCCCCGAACGCGCGGAGCAATCCGTCCCGGTCTCGGCGTCGCGCATCGCGGCCCGCCACTCCGACCGGCCGGTCGCGGTCGAGGTCGTGCGCTGGCGCTCGGCGCCCGCGGCTCCGACCGCGCCCCCGTCCGTCGCCGCGCCCGGCGAGAACGCGGAACCGGTCGTGGTCGAGATCGACGAGATCGACGAGATCGACGTGGTCGACGTGGTCGACGAGATCGTCGAGATCGACGTGGTCGACGAGATCGTCGAGGTTGACGTGGTCGTCGTCGAAGCGAGCCGGCCGCGACTGCTCGCGGTCCTCGCGTTCCCGGACACCGACGAGCTCGAAGTGCACCTCGTGCTCGACGGTCGCCGCACGATCGGGCGCGCGGCGGCGCGCCGCGGCATCGACGGCGCCGTGGAAGCGACGATCGAAGCGGTGCGCGAGCTCGGCCTGCACCGCGGTTTCGCGCCGCGGCCGCGCTGGGTGCGCGCGCTGGACGACGCCGGCTACGGCGACGAGGTCGTGGTCGCGGTCGCGCTCGAGGGCGTCGACGACCGCCGCTCGGTGCAGTACGGCATGGCGCCCGGCGCCAGTCTCATCGACGCTGCCGCCCGCGCGACGCTGGACGCGTTGAATCGCCGCCTCTCCCGCGAGGGCTGATCAGCCGTGGGGCGACCCGGGCCGCCCGCTACGATCGGATGCCCTGCCCTCGTAGCTCAGGGGATAGAGCATCGGCCTCCGGAGCCGTGTGCGCAGGTTCGAATCCTGCCGAGGGCGCTGTTGTCGAAACGACAACGTTCGTCCTGGTCAGACGGATCGTAGCGTCGATCGCTGCAAACGCCCTTCGGGTCGCTTTCGAAGAGGGAGCTGCCCACGAGGGGTTCAGGAGGTTGTGATGCAGCGTTACGACGACCGTATCGCGGTGGTGACGGGTGCCTCGTCGGGGATCGGGCGGCAGGTGGCGGTCGATCTCGCGGCCCGAGGCGCGACCGTCGTCGGTCTGGCGCGGCGTGAGGCGATGCTCGCGGACCTGCGACCGCACCTTCAGCGATCGTCGCCGCGCAGCAACGTATTCGTGTGCGACGTGGCCGATGTCGACACATTGCAGGCGAGGCTCGCCGCGGTCGAGGAGACTCATGGGCGCATCGATGTGTTGGTGAACAACGCCGGGATCAATCTGCCGACCCCGGTCGGCGAGGGCCTTACCAATCTGGCAGTGTTCGCGGAGATGATGGCGACCAACTACGACGCCGTCGTTGCCGGAACACTCGCCGTGCTTCCGGGAATGCTGCGGCGACGGTCGGGGATCGTCGTCAACGTGTCCTCGGATTCGTCGCGTGCCCCGGAGCCACGCGACGGTGGTTACGCCGCGAGCAAGGCCGCGGTGTCGGCGTTCACGGAGAGTGTGGCGCACGAGATTGCCGGGCGCGGCGTGCACGTACACGTGCTGTATCCGGCTTGGGTGCCGACCGCGATGGGTACCGCCGGCAACGGCGCGCCCCCACCAAAGCTCGTACGTCGCACCGAGGTCCAGGTGTCGCATCTCATGCTCGAGCGGATCGGACGATCCCGCATCGACATCGATGCCGCGTGGCTTCCGAAACTGGCCGTGCTCGCGCGGACGGTGCTCCCGGGCGCTTATCAACGGTCGATGCGGCGGTTCTCCGACCGCTCCTAGCGCAACCGAGAGGGCGTCCCCGTTTAGGCTCTGCCGCGAATCAAAACCGAGGTTCGCGGGGGGCTTGTCATGGGTCGTCGTCGTACGTTCCGTACCGGCGCGGTGGGCGCGTTGGGCTGCGTCATGTTGTTGGCGGCTTGTTCTTCGAGCTCGTCGCATTCCCCCGCGGCTTCGCCGGGTCCGACAACGCAGCCGGCGGTCGCGAAGCCCGCGTATCTCGTCTACTGGGACCAGAACGAGGAGGTGGACTTCCTCTCAATGCCGTCGGCTCGGCAGGGTCAGCTCCTGCCGGCCTGGGATTTGAACGGCCAGATGTGCGTGCTGCCCGATCGCAGTGGCCGGTTCGTGGGTGGCTACGACCCGACGGTGCCCAGCCAGCACAATCCCGGTGGCCTGAAGCCGTACAAGCAGCCGCCGATCGGCGAGGAGCTCAACGAAGCTGATGGGTCGTTCAGTGGCGAGACGCTCTACGTCCCCGGCCCGTACAAGCTGCCGGGCGAGACCGTCGGCGGCGATTCACCTCCGACAAAGAGCGGAGTGTTCAATGACAACAGCACCTACACCGGCTGCGTCTTCGACCAGCGTCACGACCTGTTCGCCACCGATCTCGGCACCGCGCAGGGCGCGTTCCCGGTACCCGACGACGGCCGCCTGGTCGAGTGGTTCGCGCCGACGTACAAGACGTACTGCATCGTCGAGGGTCCGACCGCAGGAGGCGTGGGACCGCATCACGTGGACGGTACCGGTGGACTGGCCCAACCCGGTACGACGGCCTTGGCCGACAACGGCGACATCTTGTTACCGGAGGCGGGGCCGGACGAGGTCGTGCGCATCGATCACACTTCCTTCCCGGCCAGCGCGGCCGACTGTCCGGGTGGCACGTACCCGACGGGCCGGTTGCGTACCTCGGTGTTCTTCCACGGGACGGGGTCGATGCTGCCGTTCGTGGCGGGCGTGGCGCACGACCCGACCTGCGACTGTTACGCGGTCAGCAGCTTTTTCGGCGATCCCGCAATTGCGTGGTTCAACAACCAGGGACGTCCCGAGCCCGGCCGTCCGCCCGTCCGCGGGGCTCCCCTCGCGCAGCTCGGCAAGAACCCCAAGGGCTACAACCCCTTCGGGCTTGCCTTCGCCCCTGACGGGACGCTGTATTTCATCGACATCCACATCACGTGCAAGAACAACATGCTGAGTGATGGCTGCGGCCCGGCAGATTACGGCGGTCGGCTCATGAAGGTGACGTTCGCCAACCATCGGCCGAGCGCCCCGACCGTGGTCAACTCCGGTTTTGACTTTCCGACCAGCGTGACGGTTTGCGTCCCCGCGACCCAAGTGTGTCCATACCCAACGAGCGCGATCGTCCGGCCGGCGTCGGGCCCGTCGGAGAATCCGTCGCCGGCACAGGGCCCACCAACCGACAAGCCGGCCGCGGCCGGCGAGCGATAACGGGCGTGTGGCGACGTCATGGCGTACTCGAGGCTGACAGCCTCGGGCTCGCGAGCATCGCTTTCATATTGACGACTGTGACCCTGGCCGGATGCGCCACCACGCATACGTCGGCGCCCGTGCCCCTGGCTCGCCCGGCGCTGAGCTCATGGGATTGGCCGACTTACGGCCACGATGCCCAGCACACGTTCAGCGGCAAGACCACCCTCACCAAGATCACCGCAACGAAGCTGAAGCAAGCCTGGTTCTTCCCCACCGCAGACGCAGTGACGTCAACTCCAACGGTGGTGGGTGGAACCGTCTTTGTGGGCTCATGGGACGACTTCTTCTATGCCGTCAACCTCGAGACGGGCCGCTTGCGTTGGAAGTACCGGCTGAGCGACCAGAACGCGATCACGCCCTATCCAGGGCAACGCCCGCGGGACACGAGTTCGGACGGGGGGCTCGTCACATCGTCAGCGTGGTACGAACCGGCAGGCGGTAGCCGTCCAAATCTGGTGATCTTCGGTGGCGGCTACACGCTGTACGCACTGAACGCGCAGACGGGGAAGCTCTACTGGCGTCACGACTACACCGGCCGTCCCGACCGACCTCCCAACCCGAACCAAGACGGCACGCGAATCTTCTCTTCGCCCGTCGTCGCCGACGGCAAAGCCATCTTCGGCGTCGACGTCGACGGCGCCCAGGGCTACGGCGGGTATGTGGTAGCCGCGAACGTCGATACCGGTAACCCGGTCTGGGAGTACCAGACCGACGCGGACGCGCAAGGACGGCGTGTCAACGACGGGTGCGGCAGCGTCTGGTCGTCCGGAACGGTGTTGACGCGCGCCGATCTCGTGGTGTTCGACACCGCGGACTGCGACTTTTCCAATTCATCGCCGCTGAGCGAATCCGTCTTCGCCCTGGACATCAGCGACGGACACCTCGCGTGGGCATTTCGACCGCAACGCGCTGACGACAAGTGCGACCTCGATTTCGGCGCGACTCCCAACGCCGGCCTCGACACGCAGGGGAACGCGACGTTTCTGGGAGTCGGCGGCAAAGACGGTAGCTACTACTCGCTCGACCCGAACACGGGCCACATGCGGTGGCGCACCAACGTGGTGTTCGGCGGGTTCTCCGGCGGATTCATCGCCACCGCCGCCTACGACGGAACGCGGGTTTATGGCTCCACCGCCATCGGCGACTTCGGCCGCTTCGAGCGCAGCGGCAACGTTCTCTGCGACCCGAGCGATCCGCGCGACCGACCGATGCAAGAACCTTCCGTGCATGCCTTCGCGTCGACGACCGGCACGCTGGTATGGCAGGCGTCACACGCCGCCTCTTTTTCACCCACGACGGTGGCCGGCGGCATGACCTTCAACGGTCCCGCACTGAGCGGTCCGTTCGTCCAAGTGCGCGACGCGACCACCGGCACCCTCATTCGCCAGGTGACGATCCCCGCCGCGAACTGGTCAGGCATCGCCACCGTCGGAAACGCCTTGGTCATGGGCGTAGGAACGACCTATGACCCATCGCACGCCGGCATCGTTGCCGTCACGCCCAACGGACTGCCCCCAGTTGTGCCATCCTCGCCGTAGCCCGTCGAGACCCAAACCGCGACCCCGAGAACGAACCTCACCGTGGACCCGAGGGGAACCGCATGATCGTTGGCGAAGCAACCGTCACCGTCACCGTCTCGCCAAGCGAGGTCTTCGATTTCGTGCTCGATCTTCGCCGGTACCGCCAAGCCGATCGAAAGATCGGCAGAATCGGGCCTACCAACAGAACCGGCGACCACGGCACCGTCAGGTTCGCGGGGTGCATCAAGGGACTCCCGGGCCCAACCGGCACCTATCCCTTCACGGCCACCGCATCGCGCCTGGAGTTCGGGTCCCCGATCGCCGGTCCCGCCCGATGGTTCCTCGACTTCAAGGGAACCTTCGACTGCGAATCGACTCGCGCCGGAACTGTTGTCACCCACCGGGAGGTCTTCACGTTCAAACCGCCGTGGTGCTGGTTCGCCGAACCGCTTCTCCGACGTTGGCTCCAGGACGACACCGCCAAGGAAATGGAACGATTCAAAGACCTCATCGAGCGCGGCCAGCACTCCCCGAACACCACGAACTACTAGCGAGACCCGCGCCGATCGACTTCTCAGCAGGAACGCGACGACGCTCGGACCGAGCCGGGCGGCGCATTCCGGCCTCGTACTCGAGCGGGCCACCATCGAGCGGATCGGCTATCACGCCTTCCCGCCCGAGCCGAAGATGACGTGACATCGCTTCAGGCGCTCCGCGACCGAGCGCTAACTCCACACTGCTCGGCTTCCCCAAACCGGGCGACCCCTACGGAGACATTCGCGATCTTCGCCGCGATGTTCGAGCTGAGTGCCCAACGAATCCCTCCGGCCATGCACCCTGTGACAGCCGACTACGACGACTCGTCAGGTAGCCGAAGGTTCGAAAGGAGTCTCGCAAGGGCGCTGTTGTAAGAGTCACAACGGCAACTGACCGCATCACTTGTTCCGAGATCTTGCGTTCGGCGTGGCGCAGCATCGATCAGACGGCCGCTCCGACCGCCGGCCCGCGCGCGAACCAGTGAGAACGTGAGTACGTGCGCGGTACATGTCGCGCACGGGCAGCCTTCGCGCCACGGCTGTACAGGGGGCCCTTCGGCACTGTTCTTCGGTCGCCTCTGCTGCACAGACTGACCGGATGGCAGTCCTATGGAGGTGCGGATGAAGACGATCCTTGTCGTTGACGCAGACGAGAGGTTTGCACATGCGCTACTCGTTACGTTCCGTGCACACCACTGGCGAGTCCTCGTCGCGCACACGGGAAGAGACGCTCTCGTTCTCGCGGGGAGCCGTCCTCCGGACGCGGTGCTTCTCGACCTCGATCTCCCCGATATGGAAGGTCGGGACCTCATCCAAGGTCTGCGCGCGTGGACGACGGTACCGATCATCGTCGCTTCCAGACGGGGCGCCGAACTTGACAAGATCGAAGCGCTCGATCACGGCGCCGACGATTACATGACCAAGCCGCTGGCCATGGGCGAACTCCTTGCACGATTGCGCGCGACGCAACGCCGTTCGCGGATGAACGACCTTGAGCGCGTGATCGTCGAAACCGAAGACTTCGTCATCGATCTTCCCGCTCGGCGAGCCACGAACCGCTCGGGCGACATCCGGCTGACGCCGAAGGAATGGGGAATTGTCGAGGTCCTGGTGCGAAACCCGGGTCGGCTCGTGACGCAGATGATGCTCCTTCGTGAAGTGTGGGGCCCGGAGTACGAGTCCGAGACGCACTATCTACGCGTATACATGACCCAGATCCGCCGGAAGCTCGAGCCGCATCCGGCTACTCCGCGCTACTTCCTGACCGAACCCGGCATTGGTCTGCGCTTCGAGCCCGGCGTCGTCGAACCGAGGCGCGTGTCGCCGGAACTGCTCCCCGAAGTCGACAGACCCGCGTCAGTCGAACGGTACGCGTATGTGAGTTGAGAGCGCGAACCGCTCTTCGGTGTTCTTGCGATGCTGGCGCCGCTCGCCGTGAATCATGATCGTCGCACTGAACGCGTTCACGGCGATTCCGAGGATGATCGCTCCGATGAGCACCCACGCAACGACCTTCACGCTCTCTCGCTCGCTCTTTCGTCCGCCAGGATCGCTCCAGCAATCAATGGTGCCAGACGGTCGGCGAGGGTGATAGCGATCGTACGGCCTCGGGACGAAAGGCTCACACCGCACGTGGGCGATCGCGGTACGAGGACGAAGCGACCGAGCGCCAGTCCCTCGGCGCAGACTGGGAGCACTCCAGGCTCCGCGGCCGGGACGATGCGACCAGGCTCGATGCGCGGCAGCTGAGCGTCGAACGGGAACGGCTCGTAACGGCACTCGCGCAGGTCGAAGATCCCGCCGAGCTCTGCCGCCAAAGCGCGCACCGCGGGGTCGTAGATCGGTGGTCGAGCGTCGTGAGTCCCCGGCATTCGAACCTCCACACGAGGTTCGACGCTTCAGGGCACGGTGACCATCCGCCGTTACGACGTTCTTGCGCAGTGTGGCGGGATCGTGACGGCGCCTTTACGCGGGTGGGCGGCGCATTCGCGCGGTACCTTATGAGCTGGTGCGCCGGGAAGTCTGGTCGGCAAATCGTTCGACCCCTTTCGAGGAGTTTCGTGGCCGCCTCCGGCAAGTCTGAGCGACACTTGATGCCGGTTCTGTCTGACCACCGGCGCGAGGCGTTGCGCACATCACTGTGGTTCGTACCGGCGCTCGCGCTCCTGGGCGCGGCCGTGCTGTTCGCGGTGACCTACGCGATCGATCGCGCCGCCTACAACGGCAGCATCACCTTGCCTGCCTGGGTGAACAACGGCTCGGCGGACGCGGCGCGTCAGATCCTCACGGCGATCGCGGCGGCGGTCATCACGGTCGTGGGACTCGTGTTCTCGATCCTCATCGTGGCATTGACGCTCGCGTCCACGCAGTTCGGGCCGCGGATGCTGCGCAACTTCGTCAGGGACCGGGGCGTGCAGATCACGCTGGGAACATTTGTCGCGACGTTCTTCTACGCGATACTCACGCTCGGCTCGGTGTCACACGGGTCTCGAGGTGATTTCGTCCCCCACCTTTCGATCACCGTGTGCCTACTCCTCACGCTCGTCGATCTCGGCGTTCTCGTTTACTTCATCCACCACGTCGCCCGGTCGATCCAGCTCCCCGAAGTCATCGCCGGCATCGCCCGAGATTTGTCGCATGCGATCGCATCGGAGTTCTCGAACAACGACGGACGGCGGGCATCGTTGGCTGCCGCGGGTGAACTTGTCACGCACATCGAGGCCGAAGGTGCGCCGATTCCTGCGACGACGAGCGGCTATCTCCAGATCGTGCGGTATTCGACGCTCGTCGAGATCGCCTGCGAGTCCGACGCTGTGATTCAGCTCCTCTACCGGCCCGGGCACTTCGTCGTACGGGGTCTACCGCTTGCCCGAGTCTGGCCGCCAACAGTGGCGCCTGACGTCGAACGCGGGCTTGAACGGGCGCACGTCACCGGCGCCAACCGCACCCTTCGCCAAGACCTGGCCTTCGCGATCGACCAGCTCGTCGAGATCGCAATCCGAGCGCTCTCGCCGGCGGTCAACGACACGTTCACTGCGCTCACGTGTATCGACTGGCTGAGCGATGGACTCTGCCAGATCACCGCAGGATGGCACTCGCGACGTGTGCACTTCGACGATCAGGGGAAAGTGCGCGTCATCGGAGCCGAACCGAGCTACGAACGATTCGTCGACCGTGCCTTCGACAAGATCCGCCAAGCCGGTCGCGGCATGCCGGCCGTGATGATCCGTCAGCTCGAAGCGTTGTCGCGCATCATGGAGTACACATCGACTCCTGCGCAACGCGCCGTACTGCTCCAGCAGGCCGAAATGATCCTGCGGGAATCGGAAGACTCCGTCGCAGAACCACTGGATCGGAACGATGTTCGCCGACGTTACGACGCGGTCGTAGCCGGCGAGCTGGAACGAGAGACCTTCGGGCCGCCCGGCAAGGAATGACTCGCATCGAACTTGAGGCCGAGGCCCGGCGCGGTGAGGAAGTAGCGGGGATGGGTGTGATCGGGCTCCAGCTTCTGACGGATGCTCGCCATGTGCACGCGCAGATACTGGGTCTTCGCGACCGCGTCCGGTCCCCACACTGAGCAGAGCAGTTCCTCTCGCGTGACGAGGTGACCCGCCCGGTGAACGAGGGTCTCGACGATCTTCCACTCGATCGGTGAGAGCTGGATCTCCGAACCGTCGGACCCGATGATCCGCCGGTCGCCGAGCTGGATCACGAAGTCGTCGGTTGCGATGGGCGGCTCGTCCTCGATCGGACTCGTCCTGCGCAGGACCGCGCGGAGTCGAGCGAGCAATTCCTCGGGGTCTACCGGCCGGACCATGTGATCGTCGGCGCCTGCGTCGAGACATTGAACGAGGTGGTCGCGATCGTCGGCTTCCGTCACGACGATGATCGGTAGATCGGTACGGGCCCGCAGCTGCGCAACGGCGGCAGCCGCCGATTCTACTCCGGGATCGACGATGATCCCTGAGTATCGGCGGCGGCGTATCCGCCGCCCGGCGTCCTTGACGGTACTGACTGAATCCGTTTCGAACTCGCCGTAGCGCAACGCCGCGATCGTCGCTCGTCGTGTGGTCCATTCGCCGTCGACGACCAGCACCGCTCTCACGTCCGGAGCTCCACGCCTTCAGGTGTGCTGCAGCTCGTCCAACGCGATGTTGAGCTCGAGCACGTTCACGCCCTTCTCCCCAAGGAAGCCGAGGGACCGGCCGTGGGTGTGCTGCTGCACGAGCTTCATCACCTGGTCGAGCGACAGGTTTCGCGCCTTGGCGACTCGCGCAGCCTGCAGGTCGGCGTTGGCGATGGAGATGTCCGGGTCGAGGCCCGATCCCGAAGACGTCACGGCGTCGACCGGAACCTTCGTCCGGGCGGCAAGGTCATTGAACGCCCGGTAGGCGAGGACGCGCTGCGGCACCGTGTTCGAGTCGCAGACGTACGAGCCGTCCTTGTTCTTCTCGTACACCGCGTTGCCCTGAGCATCCGTGATCGGGTTGTCACCCGTGTCGGTCGCTTGGACGGGCACGCAGTACGGATCACTCGGCGTCGCATACGGGTTCGATGTGATCGGCTTGCCGTCGGCACCGATCGCGACACCGGGGATGTTGCCGATGAGGTTCGGATTCGTCGGCCCGAGGTTCGACGCGCTGCTCGACATAGCGTCGTAGCCGTCACCGGCTGCCGAAGGTCGCGGCTGGAAGTACTTCGGTAGCGGATTGCCGTCCTTGTCCGTGAAGTTCTGGCCGAGCAGCTTTGATCCGACGACCTTGCCGTTCACCTTTATGAGCGAGTCATTCGCTTTGCTGTGGAACGCGATCTGCGAGATTCCCCAGACCGCGAAGGGATACAGGAATCCGAGCGCGACGGTCATGACGACCATCACGATGAGTCCGGTGAGGAGCTGACGACGAATCATGATCAGTGAACTCCGAGTGCGGAGACGATGAGGTCGATGAGCTTGATCCCGACGAAGGGGGCGATGATGCCGCCGACGCCGTAGATCATGATGTTGCGACGCAGGATCGCGGTCGCCGACGCCGCTTTGAATCTCACGCCCCGCAGCGCCAGCGGGATCAGCAGAACGATGATGATGGCGTTGAAGATGACCGCGCTCAGGATCGCCGAGTGCGGGTTGTCGAGCTTCATGACGTTCAGAGAGTTGAGCGCCGGGAACACACCGACGAACATCGCCGGGATGATGGCGAAGTACTTGGCGACGTCGTTCGCGACCGAGAAGGTCGTAAGTGCACCACGGGTGATGAGCAGCTGCTTACCGATCTCGACGACCTCGATGAGCTTCGTCGGGTTCGAGTCGAGGTCGACCATGTTGCCGGCCTCCTTGGCAGCTTGCGTGCCGGTGTTCATGGCCACCCCGACGTCGGCCTGGGCGAGTGCCGGCGCGTCGTTCGTCCCGTCACCGGTCATCGCGACCATGAAGCCGCCGCGCTGCTCCTTCTTGATGTAGGCCATCTTGTCCTCGGGCGTGGCCTCGGCGAGGAAGTCGTCGACGCCGGCTTCGTCCGCGATCGCCTGCGCGGTGAGCGGATTGTCGCCCGTGATCATCACCGTGCGGATACCCATACGCCGGAGCTCGGCGAAGCGCGTCGCGATGCCTTCCTTCACGATGTCCTTGAGGTGGATCACCCCGAGAACACGCGTACCCTCGGCGACGACGAGCGGCGTGCCACCAGCTCGAGCGATTCGCTCGACGATCGGCTCCAAGGCGTCCGGGACGGTGCCGCCCCCTTCCCTCACCCAGTGGTTCACCGCGTCGGCTGCGCCCTTGCGCACCACTCGGCCGTCGATGTCGATTCCCGACATGCGTGTCTGCGCGGTGAAGGGCACGAGCTCTGCATTGCCGAGCTCACGTTCGCGAATGTTGAACTGGTTCTTCGCGAGCACGACGATGGACCGACCCTCGGGGGTCTCGTCCGCGAGACTCGACAGCTGAGCAGCATCCGCGAGCTGTTCCTGCGTCACGCCGGGGACCGGCAGGAACTCGACCGCCTCACGGTTGCCGATCGTGATCGTGCCGGTCTTGTCGAGCAGCAGCGTCGAACAGTCACCTGCCGCCTCAACCGCGCGGCCGCTCATCGCGAGGACATTGTTCTGGACGAGGCGGTCCATGCCGGCAATGCCGATTGCCGACAGCAGAGCGCCAATCGTCGTGGGAATGAGACACACGAGAAGACCGACGAGCACGATGATCGACTGCTGCGATCCCGAATAGATCGCGAACGGCTGGAGCGTGACGACCGCGAGCATAAAGATGATCGTCAACCCCGCGAGCAAGATGTTGAGCGCGATCTCGTTCGGCGTCTTCTGGCGCTCCGCGCCTTCGACCAGCGCGATCATGCGGTCGAGGAACGTCTCGCCCGGCTTCGAGCTGATCCGCACCACGATCCCGTCGGAGAGCACTCGTGTGCCGCCCGTGACCGCACTGCGGTCGCCGCCGGATTCGCGAATGACCGGCGCCGATTCGCCTGTGATCGCCGACTCGTCGACGGACGCGATGCCCTCGACGACGTCGCCGTCGCCGGGAATCAGCTGTCCCGGCCGCACGACACAGAGATCACCGACCTGCAGCTTGCTTGACGGCGTCTCGAGGAGCTCGCCGTTCGGCTGCCGGACGTAGGCAACGGTCTCGGCGCGCGTCTTGCGCAGCGTGTCTGCCTGCGCCTTGCCGCGGCCCTCGGCCATAGCTTCGGCGAAGTTCGCGAACAGCACGGTGAACCACAGGAACAGCGCAACGAGGCCACCGAACCAGCTGGTGGCCGCGTCGACGCGGCTCAGGTCGCGGAAGAAGAAGAACGTCGTGAGGACGCTACCGACCTCGACCACGAACATGACGGGGTTCTTGACCTGCTGGCGCGGGTCGAGCTTGATGAAGCTGTCGACGATGGCACGGCGAACGATCTGCGGCTCGAACATGGCGCGGGCGCGCCGCTTCGAGTGGTGCGGATCGGTCTCGGGGCCGTGCGGGTCGAGGGTTTTCAAGCCGGAAGGAACGTCTGCAACAGACATGAGTGTCAGTGCTCCTTAGAAGTGGCCCACGAGGTGCTCGACGATTGGGCCGAGCGCGAGAACCGGGAAGAACGTCAAACCGGCGACGATGACCACGATGCCGGTAAGCAGACCACCGAACAGCGGCGTGTCCGTGCGGAACGTGCCGGCTGTCTCCGGAGTCGCCTGCTTGCGCACGAGCGAACCCGCGATTGCGAGCATCGGGATGATCAGGAAGAACCGCCCGACGAGCATGGTGATGCCCTGCGTCGTGTTGTACCAGTTGGTGTTCGTCGTCAGACCGGCGAACGCAGAACCGTTGTTGCCAGCTGCGGAGCCGAATGCGTAGACGATCTCACTCAGACCGTGCGGTCCAGGATTCCATATCGAACTGACGGCTGTTTTCAGTACCACTGACGCGGCTGCAAATCCGAGCACTACCAGTGGTGCAAAGAGGATGTGCAGCACGACCATCTTCATCTCAGCGGCTTGGATCTTCTTGCCCAAGAATTCGGGTGTGCGGCCGACCATCAAGCCGGCGATGAACACCGTGAGAATCGCGAGCACCAGGAGGCCCGTGAGCCCGACGCCCACACCGCCTGGCGACACTTCTCCGAGGAGGATGTTGGTCAACGGCACCATGCCGCCGATCGGTGTCATGCTGTCGTGGAAGCAGTTCACGGAGCCGTTCGACGAGCCGGTCGTCGCGCCGGCCCACGTCCCGCAGGCCGCGGACCCAATGCGCACGTCCTTGCCCTCGAAGTTGCCTCCCGGCTGATTCGAGCTCGCGAGCTGCGTGACACCGGCACGGTTCAGCGCCGGATTGCCGTGCGTCTCGAATCCCACTGCAACGCCGATCGAGACGATCATCAGTAGGAACATCACGCCGAAGATCGTCCACCCGAACTTCTTGCCCTTGACCAGTCGTCCGAGCGCGTAGGTCGCCGCGAACGGGATCATGATCAAGAAGAACATCTCGATCAGGTTCGTGAAGCCGTTCGGGTTCTCGAAGGGGTGGGTGGAGTTCGTGTTGAAGTAGCCGCCGCCGTTCGTGCCGAGCTGCTTGATTGCGAGTTGACTCGCGACCGGGCCGCCCGGGATGTTCTGTGTCGCGCCGGCGACCGTCGTCGCGTGGGTCGCGCCGTGGAAGTTCTGGATCAGGCCCTGGCTCGCGAGCACGAGCGCGGCGACGAACGCGATTGGGAGCAGGATCCGCAGCGTCGTGCGGATCAGGTCGACCCAAAAGTTGCCGATTGTCTGCTTCCTCCGGCGGGTGAGCCCGCGGATCAACGCGACCATCACCGCGAGCCCCGCGGCCGCGGAGAGGAAGTTCTGCACCGCGAGCCCCGCCATCTGGCTGAGGTGGCTCATGGTCGACTCGCCGCCGTAGCTCTGCCAGTTCGTGTTCGTCACGAAGCTCACGGCGGTGTTCCACGCGAGGTCCGGCCTAACGGCGGAAACGTGATCCGGGTTGAACGGCAAGTGCGACTGCAACCGCTGGAACCCGTAGACGAAGAGCACTGAGAAGAAGCTGAACGCGAGCAGAGCAAAGGTGTACGTCGTCCAGCGCTGCTCACTCTCGGGGTCGATGCCGCAGACGCGATAGATGCCGTTCTCGATCGGCGTGAAGACCCGGTCAAGGGGCGCCTTGCCGTCCGCCCACACCTTCGCCATGTAGCTGCCGAGCAGCGGGGTAACGGCGAAGATCAGGCCGACGAAGACGACGATTTGGAGCCAGGCCGCGCCGCTCACAGCTTCTCCGGGGACAGCAGCGCATACACGAGGTATGCGGTCACGATGAGCGCGCAGATGAGCGCGAACGCGTTGTCGTAGCTCATCTCACGCAGCCAGCCGCTCGTCGCGCGTTTCCTCGTCGAGTTCTTCGACGGGATCGGGACCGATGATGCGATCGCACGCGATCGTCAGAAAGCCTGCGGCCACGAAGAAGACGATCGTGAGCAAGATGAACGCGAAGTCGTTGTGCACGGGTCCTCCCGGGCATATCAGCGCCCGTATCTCGGGTACCTCCGACCATCATGGAGACACCGCGACGCCGTGACGCCCTTCCTTAACGCGTCCGTGACGCGAGTCCCGGCGTCTTGACGCGTTTCGCACGGGCGTTCGAAACGCGCCGGAAACGGCTAGGCAACTCGGCGCAACAGATGTCAGTTCCGCGATGTCCACACGTCAGTTCCGCGTGAAGTCTCTGGTCGAAACCGCTCCTGCCGCGTACAACCGAGGACTCAGGCCGCGAGAGGAGCGACAGGAATGTACGACGTGATCTTCGTGGCGACGATCATCGGCTTCTTCTTGCTGTGCGTCGCCTACATCAAGGGCTGCGACCGGATCATCGGACCCGATGCCGAGTTTGAGCTGGACCTAGCTCCGGATTCGAGCGGAGACGGCGAGCCGGCGCCGGTGACCGCGCAGCCGGCCGAGCGTGTGGCGTGAGCGGCATGCTCGCCTTCTCTGCCGCCGACAACTACGTCGCGCTCAGCCTGTCAGTCGTGCTCGTCACGTACCTCGTGCTCGTCCTCGTCTTCCCCGAAAGGTTCTGACGCGATGTCCGCCCCCGCGTTCATGCAATTCCTCGCGCTCATAGCGGTTCTCGCACTGACCGTCCCCCCGCTCGGTCGTTACATCGCAAAGGTGTACGGCTCGGAGCCCGACGGCCGCGCACCGGGCGATCGCGTGTTTCTGCCGGTCGAACGCGGCGCATACAAGCTGCTGCAAGTTGATCCCGAGCGGGAGCAGCGCTGGACGGGCTACGCGATCAGCCTCGTCGCCTTCAGCCTGGTGTCGACATTGCTGCTGTACGCCATCATGAGGCTGCAGGCCCACTTGCCGTGGAACCCGACACACGTACCCGCTGTTTCGACCAACCTGTCGTTCGACACCGCGACCAGCTTCGTCACGAACACGAACTGGCAGAGCTATGGCGGCGAGAACACGATGAGCCACCTCACGTCGATCGGTGGCCTCATGGTGCAGCACTTCGCCTCGGCGGCCGTCGGCCTTGCGGTCGTCGTCGCGCTCATCCGCGGCTTGTCTCGGAGCCGAACGCCTTTCATCGGCAACTTCTGGGTAGACCTCATCCGCGGGACGACTCGGATTCTCCTGCCGATCTCACTCGTGTTCGCAGTGTTCTTCGCGAGCCAGGGCGTGATCGCAAACTTCCACGGATTCACGTCGGTAACGACGGTAGAGGGCGCGAAGCAACTCATACCCGGGGGACCGCTGAACGGCTGGATGGCGATCAAGCAACTCGGCAGCAACGGCGGCGGCTTCTTCAATGCCAACTCTGCACATCCGTTCGAGAACCCGACCCAGCTCACGAACTTCCTCGAGCTCTACCTCACAGTGGCGTTGGCGTTCGCGCTCGCCTACGCGTTCGGTGTGCTCGTGAAGGACAAGCGCCAGGGGCGAATGGTGTTGGCCGTCATGGCGGTCATCTGGATCGCGGGCTCACTGTTCGCCAGCTTCGCCGAGACCAACGGGAATCCGCGGCTGACTGCAGTCGGCGCGAACCAGGCGATCACCGCCGATCAGGGTGGCGGGAACATGGAAGGCAAGGACGTACGAACCGGCGTGTCCGCGGCCGCGGTGTGGGGCGCATCCGTAACCCTCACCTCGAACGGATCGGTCGACTCGATGCACGACAGCTGGACGCCGTCCGGCTCGCTGGTCACGTTCTTCGGGATGCTCACCGGCGAGGTGACGCCCGGGGGCGTCGGTGTCGGGCTCATGGGATTGCTGGTCAACGTGCTCTTCGCGGTGTTCATAGCCGGGCTCATGATCGGGCGAACACCGGAGTACCTCGGAAAGAAACTCCAAGCACGCGAGACGAAACTCATCGTCCTTTACGTCATTGCGGTGCCGGCGGTGCTGATCACCTTCACCGGTGCGTCGCTCTTTATTCACTCGGTGCTCCATACCACGATTTGGAACAGCGGCACGCACGGGTTCAGCGAGATCCTGTACGCGTTCTCCTCCGCAGCGAATAACAACGGATCGGCGTTCGCGGGGATCACCGCGAACACGCAGTGGATGAACACCACGTTGGGGATCACGATGCTCGTCGGCCGCTTCTTTCTCATCATCCCGGTACTCGCGATCGCCGGCTCACTCGTACGGAAGCCGACGGTGCCGACGACTTCGGGCACCTTGGCGACGCACACCCCGCTGTTCGGCGGGCTCGTCGTCGCCGTGGTCGTGATCATCGCCGGGCTTACGTACTTCCCCGCCCTGGCGCTCGGCCCCATCCTCGAACAACTGAAACTGTGAGGCACGTGTGACGACGACCCTGGAAGCTCCGACCCCACCGCCCGCGCCGGATGTGCCGGCCGATTCGGTACCCGCGCGCCGGAAGGGCATTTTCGACCGCGCGATCGTCGGGCCCGCGATCATCGACAGTTTCCGCAAGCTGAATCCGCGCTCGCTGATGAAGAACCCCGTCATCTTCGTGGTGTGGGTCGGCAGCGTGTATGTCACCGTGCTCTTCTTCCGTGATCTGCCTTCGTCGGGTCGCGACGAGAACGTGTTCGGTGTGCTCGTCGCACTCTTTTTGTGGGCGACCGTGCTCTTCGCCAACTTCGCGGAGTCGATGGCCGAAGGCCGCGGCAAGGCGCAAGCTGCGTCGCTGCGCAAGACGCGCAGCGAGACGATCGCGAACCGCCGCACCACTACGGGGATCGAGCGAATCCCGTCGAGCCAGCTCGAAGTCGGCGACGAGTGCATCGTCAGCGCGGGCGAGGTCATCCCGTCCGACGGCGACGTCATCCAGGGCATTGCCTCGGTGGACGAGTCGGCGATCACGGGCGAATCGGCGCCGGTGATACGTGAGTCGGGCGGGGACCGTTCGGCCGTCACAGGCGGCACGCGCGTGCTCTCGGACCAGATCGTCGTGCAGATCACCGCCAAGCCCGGAGACACCTTCCTCGACCGGATGATCGCGCTCGTGGAGGGCGCGAACCGCCAGAAGACGCCGAACGAGATCGCGTTGACGATCCTGCTCGCAGGCCTCACGATCATCTTCTTCTTCGCGGTCGCCGGCCTCCAGCCGTTCGCCATCTACGCGCACGCTGAGCAGAACATCATCGTGCTCGTCGCACTCCTGGTGTGTCTCATTCCGACAACGATCGGCGGGCTGCTGTCCGCGATCGGCATTGCAGGCATGGATCGCCTCGTCCAGCACAACGTTCTCGCGATGTCGGGCCGTGCGGTCGAGGCGGCAGGCGATGTGTCGACGCTACTGCTCGACAAGACCGGCACGATCACGATCGGCAACCGCGAGGCGACGCGACTGATCCCCGTACACGACGTCACCGAGGAACGCCTCGCACACGCAGCACTGCTGTCGAGCCTTGCCGACGAGACACCGGAAGGGCGGTCGATCGTCCGCCTTTGTGAGGAGACCTACGGGCTCGTCGCAAAGGAACCCGACGACGCGGTGCTCGTGCCGTTCAGTGCGCAGACGCGCATGTCGGGTGTCGACCTGGCCGATACGGGCACGCGCATCCGCAAAGGAGCAGCCGAGAGCGTACGCCACGAGGTGGCCGAGCGCGGCGGACAGGTACCGCCGGAGCTCACGGAGTTCGTGGAATCGATCTCGCGCTCGGGCGGAACTCCCCTGGTCGTTGCCGAGAACGAGAACATCCTCGGTGTTATCCAGCTGAAGGACATCGTGAAGCACGGGCTGCGGGAGCGCTTCGATGAGCTGCGTCGTCTCGGGATCCGCACCGTGATGATCACCGGTGACAATCCCTTGACCGCGGCCGCCATAGCGGACGAGGCCGGTCTCGACGGGTTCCTCGCCGAAGCGACGCCAGAGGACAAGCTCGCGCTGATTCAACGCGAGCAGCGCGGCGGGAACCTGGTCGCGATGACCGGTGACGGTACGAACGACGCGCCCGCACTCGCGCAGGCCGACGTGGGCGTCGCGATGAACACCGGTACGCAGGCGGCACGCGAGGCCGGCAACATGGTCGACCTCGACTCGGACCCCACGAAGCTCATCGAGGTCGTCGAGATCGGAAAGCAACTGCTGATCACGCGCGGCTCGCTGACGACCTTCTCGATCGCCAACGACGTGGCGAAGTACTTCGCGATCATCCCGGCAATGTTCGCCGGCGTGCTGCCGGCGCTCGATCGCCTGAACATCATGCACCTGTCATCGCCGCGATCGGCGATTCTGAGCGCCGTCATCTTCAACGCGGTGATCATCGTCGCCCTCGTCCCGCTCGCGTTGCGAGGCGTCAAGTTCGTCGCGCTCACATCGACGGAGGTCCTTCGACGGAATCTCCTCCTGTACGGCGTCGGCGGACTCATTGCCCCGTTCGTCTGCATCAAGTTGATCGATATGTTCATCACAGCACTGGGAGTGAAGTAATGCGTCGGCAACTCGTGCCCGCCATCATTGCGATCCTTCTGTTCACCGTTCTCTCGCTCGGGTACGGCGTCGTCACAGCACTCGTGGGCCAGGTGTTCTTCAAGAACAAGGCCGACGGCTCGCTCGTAAAGGATGCGCAGGGTCACGTCGTCGGGTCGCGGTTGATCGGGCAGAGCTTCAGCAAGCCGAAGTACTTCCACCCGCGACCCGCCGCCGATGACTACGCGTCCGGTCCTGACTACAGCTACGGCTCGAACTACGGCCCGACGAATGCGGCGCTCATCGGCAACGTGCCCGGCGTGTCGATCGACGACAAGGTCAACCCGTACGCGACGCCGGCCGACCCGTACTGCGTTCCCGTGCAGGCGACAGGCAAGGACGACACCCCGGTGACCGACAGCTCCGGTAACGCCGTGTACAAGAAGAACAAAGACGGCACCTATGTGTGTGACCCGAACACGGTCGGCGAACGTGTGATCGCGTATCGGAAGGAGAACCATCTCGGCTCAGACGTGCAGGTACCCGTCGATGCGGTGACCGCGTCGGGAAGTGGACTCGATCCCGACGTGACGGTCGCCAACGCCAAGCTGCAGGCACCGAGGGTCGCTGCCCAGCGTCACCTCACGCTCGCCACCGTCCTCGAGCTCGTGAAGCACAGCACCGATCCCCGGGCGCTCGGCTTCCTCGGTGAGCCCGCGGTGAACGTGCTCGAGCTCAACCTCGCACTCGACCACTTGCCGTCGGGGACGTGACGTCGTCGATCAATGCATCGTCGCCCGGCAGGAAGCGGATCCCCATGCCAGGCTCGGTGAGGAAGTAGCGCGGGTGCGCCGGGTCGGGCTCGAACTTCTGCCGGACCTGTGCCATGAACTGCCGCAGGTAGTTGGTCTGGTTCATGTAGCTCGGCCCCCACACTTCCTCGAGCAGCTGCTTCTGGGAAACGAGGCGGTCGGGGTTGCGGACGAGGATCTCAACGAGATGCCACTGCGTCGGCGTCAACTTGATTTCGGCTCCCTCGGAACCGCTCGCTCGTTTCGTCGACAGGTCGATACGGAAATGGGGCGTCTCGACAATCGGCAACACGTCTTCGCCCGGCTTCGAGCGCCGTAGCGCAGCACGGAGTCGCGCGAGGAACTCCGCCATGCTGAACGGCTTGGTCACGTAGTCGTCCGCGCCCGCGTCGAGGGCCATGATCTTCTGCGAGTCCTGGTGCCGCGCCGACAAGACGATGATCGGCACCGAGGTCCAGCCGCGCAGCCCGTGCACGACTTCCATCCCGTCGATTCCGGGGAGGCCGAGATCGACGATCACCGCGTCGTACGCGCTCGTCGCGCCGCGCGACAACGCCTCCTCGCCCGTTTCCACCAGGTCGACGTCGTAGCCACGCGCTTCGAGGTGAGTGCCGAGCGCGCGCAGCAGCGGACGTTCGTCCTCAACGATCAGAATCTTGCTCACGTCACGTTCTCCAGTACTACTTCGCTCTGAACCGGCAAACCGATGACCATGGTGACGCCGCCGCCGGGCGTGTCCTCGACGCTCAGCTCTCCGCCCACCGCGTCGACGAATCCGCGCGCGACCGCGAGGCCCAGTCCGATGCCCGTGTCACTCGCCGTGTCGCCGAGCCGCTGGAACGGCTGAAAGACGCGTTCACGTTGGCCGAGCGGGATGCCCGGCCCGCGGTCAACGACTCGCACATCGACGCGGCCCGCGACCGAGGCGGCTTCGACGCGAACGGCGGTGCCGGCACCGGTGTGCCGGATCGCGTTGTCCACGACATTCGCGACCGCCCGCTCGAGAAGTATCGGATCCGCGTGCACGACCGGGAGCGATACGGGAATGTCAACCGAGATCTCACGGCCGCGAGCGTCGATGCCCGCGAGTGCGGCCGGTATGACCTCGTCCAGCGCCACCGGACGGCTGGCGGGCTGTAGTGCCCCCGACTGCAACCTGCTCATGTCGAGCAGGTTCTCGACGAGCTTGTGAAGGCGATCTGCCTGCGCGTCGATGCTTTCCATGAACTCGCGTGTGCTGTCGTCCGACCAGTCGACATCCGGTTCGAGCCACCCGCTCGTAAGCACTTTGATCGACGCGAGCGGGGTGCGGAGATCATGGCTCACCGCCGCCAGCAAGGCATTCCGGAGGTCGTTCGCATACGTCAGGCTCTCCGCAGTACTCGCTTCGACCTGCAAGCGATTCATCGCGACAGTCGCAGTCAGGTACGACACGAGCGCAGCGACGAGCCGTTGTTGATCGCCGCGCAGCGGTGGCCCGCTCATCACGAGCACGTGGCCGTCGCGCAGTTCGTAGCATTCGCCATCTGTTGGACGTTCGAGACTGGGCTCTCCGGCCGAGGCTTCGACGGTCCAGCCATCTCCCGAGCGTGCGAGCAAAGAGACGGCGGTGCGGTGGAGGGCGTCTTCAATCTCCTGTACGACGACCTGGGGCGGGTTCGGACGCACGAGACGATTCGCGAGCGCGAATGCCACGTCGGCTTCGTGACGCGAGGTCAGCGCGTCGGTTCGGCGCCGCGCGGCCTCGTCGACCGCGAGCGCAGCCGCACATGCGGTAGCCACGAACACGACGAGCCCCACCGCATCGACACCGCGCGCTATCGCGAATGTGCCATAGGGCGCGACGAGGTACCAGTCGACGAGCAATACCGCCAGGACGGTCGTGACGAGCGCGGGGATGCGTCCGCCGATCGCAGCAACCACAACGACGATCCCGAGGAACAACAGGAGGCCGACACTCGACGTCGCCCAACCCGGATCGGTCGGATGTACCGCCGAGTTTCCCGCGACGATCGCGCCGACCAGAACAAGCGCGAACGCGGCAAACGCGAACGCGCCGAGAAGTCGACCGGTCCGGTGCGAGAACACGATCGGAACCCGGCGTGCGCGCTCCGCCTCGGACGTCGTCGTCTCGGTCGCGATGACGTGGACGTCGATTCCCTTGGCTTCGCGCACGACCCGATTGATGATCGACCCCTTGAAGAGCTCGGTCCAACGCGACCGCCGACTCGTCCCGAGCACGATCTGCGTCGCGTGTTGCGCCGTTGCATACGCGACGAGAGTCGACGCGACGTCACTGCCGACGGTCTCGTGCAGGCTTCCACCGAGCTCTTCGAGCAGCTTGGTGTGCCGGGCGAGGAGTTCTGGCTTGTGGCGCGTGAGTCCGTCGCTCGACGCGACATGCAGAGCGATCAGATCGCCTTTCGTCCGGCGCGCCATACGCGCGGCCCGCCGGATCAGGTCGTCGCCACCTGGCGCGCCGGTCAACGCGACGAGGACGCGTTCGCGCGTCTCCCAGGAGCTCGTGATGCCGTGCTGCGCCATGTACCGCTGAAGCGACTGCTCGACTCGGTCCGCGACCCACAACAGCGCCAATTCGCGCAGTGCCCCGAGGTTTCCGAGCCTGAAGTAGTTCGCGAGGGCGGCATCCAACTTCTCCGGCGCGTAGATGTTGCCGTGCGCCATGCGCCGCCGCAGCGCTTCGGGGCTCATGTCGACGAGCTCGATCTGGTCGGCCCGCCGCACGACGATGTCGGGGACGGTTTCGCGTTGCGTGATCCCCGTGATGCGGTTCACGACATCGTTGAGGCTCTCGAGGTGCTGGATGTTGACGGTGGAGATCACCTCGATGCCCGCGTCCAGTAACACCTCGATGTCCTGCCAGCGCTTCTCACGGACCGAACCGGGCACGTTCGAGTGCGCGAGCTCGTCGACCAGCGCGACCGCGGGACGCCGGGCCAAAATGGCGTCGACATCGAGCTCTTCCCACGCGCTACCGCGATACTCGGCCGTACGGGGCGGAATGACTTCGAGATCGCGGATCTGGGCGATCGTGCTCGGACGGCCATGCGTCACCACAAGCCCGACGACGACGTCGGTGCCCCGGGCACGACGTCGCCAACCTTCGTTCAGCATCGCGTACGTCTTCCCGACGCCTGGTGCGGCTCCGAGGTAGATACGTAACTTCCCGCGCATGGCGCTCCCGATCACACGTTCAAGACGCCGACCAGGCTTCCCGGCACACCTACGGTGATGCTAACGATTCCGCCGGGTCGTGAACTGCCCGCGTTGACGCGTTCGTTGCGCGCCTGGCCCCACTTCTTCACGCGTTCTTTGCGCGTGCCAGGCCGGTTCGCACGACCCGCACAGTGATTGTCGGAATGAACGGCTCCGATCCGAGCGTCGACGCGCTGCGTGACGCGGCCGACCTGGTGGCCGACCTGGACGACGCCGCGCGAGTGCTTGTGCACGCTCGGTACCTTCCGCACCTCTGGACGGCCGACCATGTAGCCGACGATGCATTCGGCGACATCCTCGACGGGCTCGAACGACAAGTCAGAGCGCCGGTCGGGAGCGCGCTCGAATCCCGGGCGATCCGCGCGCGGGTCGACGTGCGCGAGGGTGAGCCGTCACACGTGCTGCGGGAGGTCGCAAAGGCGTCGCGTGCGCCGGCGATCGTGGTGGGGCGTCGCGGTTGGTCGACCACTCGCGAGTTGATGCTCGGCTCGGTCTCGAACCGCTTGGTGCACCGCGCCGACTGCCCGGTGTTGCTTGTGCGCTGACGTTTCGCACTGAATGCACTCGGCCGGGAGGCCCGGAGACTTCGCGGGGTCGAGGTCGGGGAGGCCCTCGACCGGGTCGGCCCGGGATCCGCCCCGGCCGAGGGCGGGCTCGTGCTTTACGCCGACTTCGGCCGGTGCGCTGTCTTTGCCGGTCGCTGCGGCTTCACCTTCGCTGCCTTCGCCTTCGGCTTGTCGGCGGGCGGCTTCTTCACAGACTTGCCCTTTGCCACCGTGTGTCCTTTCTTTGGGTGATCAAACGTGTTCGCTGACGTTCCGGAAGCCGGTAACCGTGGTGTCGGATCCGCCGAGCTGCGCGTCGCCGTGTTCGTCGACGAGCAGCAGCAGCGGCTCTCCGACGGCACACCAACCCTCGAGCCGCGCGACCAGCCCAGGGGAGCATGCGTTCGTGACGAGCGACCGCCGACGAGACCCCGGAACCTCGGCGAGCGTCACCTCGATGACGTCGGCGCGCGCGAGAACATCCACGACCCTGACCTCGCGCATTACTTGGAGCGGAAATGGCGCCAAGCCGAAGATCGGGTCCGCGAGTTGCGACGCGACGAGCCATCGCAGCCGGATCGGCCATGGTGCGACGAGAGGCGTCGCCACGACCGCGACGACGAGCGCACCGATGAGAGCTCCGGCGAGAAATTGCTCCATGTCGAAACCAGATGTACCGCAGGCCGGCCACGAAGCCATCGGTTTTGACGCCGTTTCGACGCCCCCGCCGTGGCTTATGCGTGTTCCATGCGCGCGACCGGCACAGAATCAACGACATGCGCCTTCGCGGAGCGGTGTCCGTCCGCGACCTGGTCGCCGCGTGCGGCTCGGCGTCCCGCGTCCGCGTTTCGGGATCGTCGCGACTTGACACCTTCCGGCACGATCAGCAAAGCCCGAACCCGTCTCCGTCACTCGAGCCGGCGACGGAGATACGCGTCGCAGAGTTCCATCAGCCGTTCGCGTCCGAAGCTCGCCTCGTGACCGGCGTGGACCGTCTGTACGGGTAGCGCTCGGAGACGCTCGAGGGTCGAGACATAGGCCGCGCGGTCGGCATCCTCGCCCGTGTCGAGCAACGGACCGTCGTAGACCGCGTCGCCCGAAAAGAGCACGCCGTGTTTCTCGTCGAAAAGACCGATGGAATCAGGTGAATGGCCGGGTAGGTGCAGGACTGTGAACACGCGGTCGCCGAGGTCGATCACGTCGCCTTCTTCGAGGGTGTACGTGAGCGAACAAGGCGTAACGGCGTAGCCGTCGACGTCGAAGTCCAGACGTGGAAGCGAGGTCAGCAGCTCGTCGGGCAGCTCGTATCCCGCATCGAGGAAGCTCTGCCAGACGTCCTGTGCGTAGCCACGCCGTGTGAGCGCGCCGCCTACCCCACCGCGTCTTTCGAGGTAATGCGTCGCATTGCGGTGGCCGACGCGCTCGGCGAACTCGTGGAGCGCGCCCGTGTGATCGAAGTGGTAGTGCGTTGCAAGCGCGGTGCATGGCTGAGCGACCAAACGGGCGACGACGTGCGCGAGCGGCACGACGCCGAGGCCGGTGTCGACCACGAGGGCCTTGTCCCGGCCGGCAACGAGCCAAATGTTGCAGCGGGCGAAGGGATGGACGTTCGGTTCCCACAGGCGCCAGAGACCATCGTCAACGCGCCGGGAAGCGAACCACGGCTCGGCTGACGTCACTCGACGATCGTAACGTGGCTCTCGGAGCGGCGACGCGGCGCAGCCGTCGTCACAAAGGCGTGAAAAGTGCGTCAATGAATCGACGGATTACATAAAGAACGCGCCTAAATTTTCGACATAGAATGGTTGCGAAATCTAGAAATGAGTCCGAAACGCGCGGGAAACACGACCTCCTTACGGTGGTCGCATGACCGACGCGGGCGACACAACTGAGGTCGCACAGCCTCGTCGTTGGTCTTCGGAACCATGGCCGGCGCTCACCGCGCTCGATCGCACGAACGAGGTCGGTCTCGTGCCGGTCGGGGCCACCGAACAGCACGGTCCTCACCTGCCGATCGGTACTGACACGATCATCGCGTGCGCACTCTGCGACGCAGCGAGCGCGGTCACCGGCGCACCGGTGCTCCCACCGGTTGCGATCGGGTGCAGCTACGGGCACGGCACCGAACTGCCCGGCCAGCTCTCACTCTCACCCGAGCTTCTCGCCGCAGTCCTGCGCGAATACGCGACATGGGCTGCGCGATCGGGATTGCGAAGACTGCTCTATGTGAACGCGCACTTCGGAAACGTCGGAGCACTGCTCTCCGCGACCGACGAGCTCCGGCTGTACCACCCCGAGCTCCGCGCCGGCATCGCGAACTGGTGGGCCCTTGATCCCGCAGTCACCACCGAGATGCAAGCCGACGGAGAAGACGTGCACGCGAACCGCGCGGAGACTGCGCTGATGCTCCACATCGCTCCCGAGCTCGTGCACACTGCGCGCGTTCGCGACGCGGACGATCCCGACCGGACGCAATCGCTCGTCTTTCGCTACACGGCGCCCGTGCTTTCGACCAACGGTGTGACGGGCCGCCCATCGGAGGCCACACCCGAGCTCGGTGCCAAGCTCTTCGGCCTCGCGGTCGACGGACTCGTCGATCGCATCACGCGCGGGCGCATCGAAGAACCGCCTTTCGCGTCCGCGTCTCGAATTTCTGACACACATCGCTGAACAGAAGCGGAGCCGTCCTTGGAAACGATTTACCCCGTCGACGACGCCCACCGGCACCTCGCGGCGTCGCTCGCCGAGCAGGGCGTCGAGTACGCGCTAGCCGGCTACATCGACGTCAATGGGCGTTCGAAGTCGAAGGCGGTGCCAATCGCGCACCTACCCGAGCTGCTCGCGGGGCACGAACGGTACACGCCGCGCGGACTCGGCGGTCTCGGCGCGATGAACGCGGCCGAAGACGAGTGCGTCGCGGTGCCCGACCCGTCGTCCCTTGTCGTGCTGCCATGGGATCGGCGAGTCGCGTGGATGAGTGCCGATCTCTGGTTTGGCGGACGCGAACCGTTCGCGCTCTGCCCGCGCTCGATTCTGAAGCGTCAGATCACTGCTGCAACCGACGCAGGCTTCGACTGCCTGGTCGGGGTCGAGTGTGAGGTGTATATGGTGCGGGCCGACACTGTCGGGCCGGTCGGCTACCTGCACCCGATTCTGCCGAGCGGCTCGCTGAAGCCGACGCCTGCTTACGACGTCGAGGTGTCGCTCGACTCCCTCGGCCTTCTGGACGAAATGGTGGGTGCACTCAACCAGGCCGGATTCGAGGTGTTCAGTTTCGACGCCGAGGGCGGCGACGGACAGTACGAGTTCGACTTCCACCACCGCTCGGCGCTCGACATGGCCGACAAGCTGACGTTCTTCCGGCTCGCCGCGAAGCAGATCGCGAAGCGGCACGGACTCGTCGCGACATTCATGCCCAAGCCGTACACCGAGGCTTGGGGCAGCGGGGCGCACTACAACATGAGCCTCGCCGACCTCGAGAGTGGCGCGAACTTGTTTCGCGACAGTGACGACGCTCGCGGCCGAGGGTGGAGCAAGACCGCGTACGGCTTCGTCGCCGGGATATTGCGCCACGCGGCCGCGCTTTCGGCAGTTTGCGCGCCCACCGTCAACTCGTACAAACGATTGACAGAGCGCCTGCCTGACGGCACGAACTCGTGGGCACCCGTATGGGCAACCTACGGTGACAACAACCGCTCGTGCCTGCTGCGACTGCCGCGCAACAGGCCGTGCGTCGAGGACCGCGGCGTCGACTCGGCCGCCAATCCCTACCTGGCCACGGCGTTCCTGCTCGCGGCCGGTCTCGAGGGAGTGCGCGAGCAGCTCGACCCCGGCGAACCCATCGAGGACCTGACGTACGACTGGGCGCCTACAAGAGCGAACGCGACTCGCCTTCCCCGCACGCTGCTCGAAGCGGTCGACGAGTTCGAAACCGATCCACTCGTGCGCGACGTCTTCCCGAAGCACTTCATCGACGAGTACGTCGGCATGAAGCGCGCCGAGTGGGACGAATTCCACGGGCAGGTCACCGAGTGGGAGCGCACCAAGTACTTCGACATGTTCTGAGTTGCACATCACACCGACTCTGGAAGGAACCACGTTGGCCAGTCGTCATGCACGTTCCGTGAGCGCCCGCACCACGCTCGCAGCGCTCGCCGCCGGTTGCCTCGCGCTCGCCGCGTGCGGCTCATCAGGCTCCTCGAACTCTGCGGCCACCGGCGTCGGGGCCACGGCCGCCGCCCCGACGACGTTGCACCTCGCGTTCGGCGCCGACATGCAGGTGCCCGACCCGGACATCTTCTACGAGCTCGAGGGCAACGCGGTCACCACGTCCGTGTACGAGGGCCTGGTGCGCTACAAGCCCGACTCCAACCAATTCGAAGGCGCACTCGCGACGAGCTGGACGGTCTCGCCCGACGGCAAGACGTACACCTTCAAGCTCCGACCGAACGTGAAGTTCCACGACGGAACCGCAATGGACTCGACCGCGGTGAAGAAGAGCTTCGAGCGCCGCACCGCGGTGAACTCGTCGCCGGCCTACATGCTCGCCGATGTCGCGTCCTACGGAACACCGAGCGCCGACACGTTCATCGTGAACTTGAAGCACCCCGTCAGCCCGTTCCTCGACTACCTCGCGTCGCCGTACGGGCCGAAGGTGAGCAGTCCGACGATCCTCGCGGCGCACGCGGGATCCGACAACGCACAGTCGTACCTGAAATCACACGACGCGGGAACCGGGCCGTACACGATCACTTCGTTCGTACCCGGGCAGAAGTACGTGCTGAGCGCGTTCAACAGCTACTGGGGCGGCAAGCCGTATGTGCAGGAGATCGACATCTCCATCCAGCCGAGCATCTCGACCCAGGAGCTGAACCTGGAGAACGGCCAGCTCGACATGGTGCTGCACGGCTTGCCGACGCCCGACGTGCAGTCGCTTCAGTCGAAAGGCTTCGAGGTGCACCAGTTCCCGGCGAACCTGAAGACGCTGATCTTCGTCAACGAGAACAAGGGCATCTTCAAGGACGCCGCGCTCCGTACCGCGCTGCGTAGCGCGATCGACAAGAACGACATCGTGAGCAGCGTCTACGGCTCGCGGGCGACGGTCTCGAACCAGATCTACCCGACCGGCGAACTCCCGACCAACCTCGGTGCCGACACTCCGCAGTACGACCCGTCGAAGCTCAAGAACATGGTCTCGAGCCTCAGCAACAAGAACGTCGAGCTGGAGTACGACACCCAGGACGCGACGAACCAGCGCGTCGCGGACCAGATCCAGGCGGAGCTCCAGGACGCCGGCTTGAACGTTCAGGTGCGCGGCATCCCGATCTCGCAGGTGTTCGCGCTTCCGACGTCGCCCTCGCAGGCGCCCGATCTGCTCGTCGACTCGACGAACCCCGACGCGTCGCACCCCGACACCTGGGTGCGCATCTACATGAACACGAAGGGCGCGCTCAATTATCTGCAGTGCTCGGTGCCGGCCGCGGACGCCGCGATGGATCAAGGCCTCAACGCCACCGACACGAACGCGATCGACGCCGCATACGGAAGGGCGGGTGACCTGCTCGCGCAGTCCGGCTGCTACATCACCATCGCCGACGTCAAGGAGACAGTCGTTGCACGCAAGGGCTACACCGACTACGTCCACCAGCTCCCGACGCTGTTCACGATTCGCTTCGGCGACCTGAAGTCTGCGGGGTGACGCGCCGCGGATGACCGAAGTCGAGCCGCTCGAGTCCGGGATCGTCGCCGAGGCAGCGGGTCTGCACGTCACGTTCCGACGCCGGGAGGCAGACGTATGCGCAGTGCGGGGCGTCGACCTCACGCTCGCCGCCGGCGAGATCCTCGGGCTCGTGGGCGAGTCCGGCTCGGGCAAGAGCGTGCTCGGGCTTTCCCTGCTCGGACTGTTGCCGGCTTCACCCGCGCCGAAGGTCGCCGGGCGCGCCGTCGTGCACGGCATCGACATGACGCGTGCGGAATCGGCCGTCCGACGTGCAGTGCGGCGCGAGCATCTCGGGGCCATCTTCCAGGACCCGATGACGTCGCTGAACCCGACGATGCGGATTGGTCGCCAGGTCGCAGAAGCAGCGGGCTCGGCGGCTGCGGGTTTGGAACTCCTCGAAGCGGTTGGGATCCCCGAACCCGCGCGCCGCATGCGCAGCTATCCACACGAGCTTTCCGGTGGGCTGCGCCAGCGCGTGATGATCGCGATGGCGATCGCAGGGAGCCCGTCTCTCGTCATCGCGGACGAGCCGACCACCGCGCTCGACGTCACTGTTCAGGCGCAGATCCTTGCACTGATCCGCGAGCTGCGCGACGAGATCGGTTGCACGTTCGTGCTCATCACCCACGACCTCGGTGTCGCGTCGCAGATTGCTGACCGTATCGCGGTGATGTACGCGGGACGGCTCGCCGAGCTCGGCCCGACCGAGCAGGTGCTGCATCGACCGACGCACCCGTACACGCGCGGCTTACTGCGGTCGCGGCTCGAGATGCACGCCGACCGCCGCCGGCCGCTTCCGTCGTTACTCGGCGATCCACCCGACCCCCGCGAGCCCTTGCCGGGTTGCGCCTTCGCGCCACGATGCCCGCTTTCGTCCGACGAGTGCATGGTAGAGCCCCCGGCACTCATCTCGCGTAACACGTCGTCGGCTGTCGCATGCGTGCACGCCGACGAACGGGAGCCGGCGACCACAACCGAGCAGTCGAACCTCGAATGGCCGACCGAGATGCCGTGCTCGCAACCGCCGATCGCGGTGCAAGTCGACGACGTGCACAAGACGTTCCTGCTCCCGGCCGGATTCCGCAAGAAGAACCATCTCGAGGCGTTGCGCGGCGTGAGTCTGTCCGTCCCGGAAAGCGGATCGCTCGCGCTCGTCGGCGAGAGCGGCTGCGGGAAGTCCACGTTGTTGCGAGCCATCGCCGGACTCGTGCCGATAGACCACGGAGAGGTCGTGCTCGGCAAGGGCGCTCGCCCACAGATGGTGTTCCAGGACGCGGGCGCGTCGTTGACGCCGTGGCTCACCGTCGGTGAACTCGTCGGCGAGCGGCTGCGGGAGGAAGGCCTCAACAAAAAGAAACGCGACGAGCGCGTGTGCGACGCCCTCGAGCTGGTCGGACTCCTCCCCGAGGTCGCACACGCCAAGGCGAGCCAGTTGTCGGGCGGGCAGCGCCAGCGTGTCGCGCTCGCACGCGCGACGGTGGTGCCTCCCGAGATCCTCCTGTGCGACGAACCCACTTCGGCGCTCGACGTCTCACTCGCCGCGACCGTCCTGAACATGCTCGGCCGCCTCCGCCGCCAGCTCGGGATGGCGCTGCTGTTCGTGACGCACGACCTCGCGGCGGCGCGAATCGTCGCTGACCGGATCGCGGTCATGTATCTGGGGCGCATCGTCGAGGAGGGGCCGGCCGATGAGATCGCCGCGGACCCGATCCACCCGTACACGCGCGCGCTGCTCGACGCCGTCCCGGGTACTGGAGTGCACCGGAGACTGGCCGGAGAGCCGGCCAGCCCGTTGAATCCGCCGCCTGGATGCGCGTTCCATCCACGCTGTCCGGTCGCGCTCGACGAATGCAGTATCGACGTACC
>Ga0335085_10000320_pt1 | contig 141652 bp, 87 predicted proteins | sample Lox_Sample_45_FD_206712 | JGI IMG/M metagenome (GOLD analysis project Ga0335085, IMG submission 206712) | Soil microbial communities from Loxahatchee National Wildlife Refuge, Florida, United States - Lox_Sample_4.5 | ecosystem: Environmental > Terrestrial > Soil > Wetlands | place: USA...
ATACCTGGGTGGATGTGGTGGGTGCCAATCAGACGAACGTGGTTAACATCCCGGTTAGCACCACCAACGGCAGCGTGTTCTACCGCATGATTTATCCGTAAGAAATTGGACTGTTGGCTTCGGTTGTTCAAAAGCCGGGGTTGAGTTAAAACTTGGCCCCGGTTTTTTCTTCGATGCGTCGAATACCGGAAACGAGCGGGTGAGCGGCCCGACGTGAAGGTATTGGTCGGTTGATTGCTTATTGCATGAGCCCGTTATTGTTGCGGCGTAATAAAAGATTTGCACCAGCCATGCTGCTGCTAGTGTTGACACTCTCGCGAACCGCCGGCACGGCGGCCGAGTTGAAGGTGGACATAAATCCGCCCGGGCAACGCACCGACATCCTGTCTCCCCATTGGGAAAACTGGGCATGGCGCGAAGGCAATTCAGGCTCACAAACGTTCGGCAATGTCACGGTCACGTTCCGGGTTGCGCCGCCCGCGGAGCTAGCGCCTGTGCTGTTCAAAGGCCTTCTGGATTACGGCGCCCATATGGCCTGCGATGGCATCGTGGTCGGCAAGCCCGCCGGCGATGACACCCTGGTAATGACCATCAGTGGACTGGCTCCGGGCAAACATACGATTGTCACGTATCACAACGAAGTCCGGAATCTCGCGCCGGCAACATTCGACGTGTGGGTGGGTGATACGCTGCAAGCCAAAGGATTCACGCCTGCCCGGCGCGCCACCAACGATGACGAAGTTGCCAGCGTCTTTCTGGAGGTGGATGCAGCTGCGGGAAAAGATGTCGTGGTCCATTTCCGACCTGAGCAAGCCGGCGCCAACCACAGTTTAATCCTCAACGGCTTCGCCATTGACGTATCGGATCCGAACAAAATGGCCATCGAACCGTCGCCAACCGACGACGACGAACACTGGCCGAACGAGAAGCCGCTGACCTGGAAACCCGCCGCTGATGCAGTTTCTCATCAGTTCTATTTCGGAGCTGACTCAAACACCGTCGCTGCCGCAACCGTCGGCTCGCCGGAATTCAAGGGGCGGCTGTCTCATCCGTCCTTTGCCCTTACCAAACTCGACTCGATGCAGAATTATTTCTGGCGCGTGGATGAAGTGGACGCCTCAGGAAGTATTACGCGCGGTGATGTCTGGCGTTTCCGTGTGCGGCACCTGGCGTTCCCGACGGCCGAAGGCTACGGGCGTTTTGCGATGGGTGGTCGCGGCGGCCGGGTGATTGAAGTGACGAATCTCGAGGACTACGACTCGCGCCAGCATGAAGCAGCCATTCCGGGAAGTCTTCGCTCGGCAGTGGAGGCGGAAGGCCCGCGCACCATCGTCTTTCGGGTTTCAGGCCTCATCCGGCTGAAAGCGCCCTGTGCCGTTCACAATCCGTATTGCACCATTGCCGGCCAGACCGCACCCGGCGACGGTATCTGTCTCGCGAATTTTTCAGGCGGCGCTTACGGCACACACGATGTCATTCTCCGCTACCTCCGATTCCGCGTCGGCGATGCCGAGCACCGGGCGATGGATGGCGCCGGCTTGGGCAGTTGCGACCATTGCATCATTGATCACTGCTCCATCAGTTGGAGTTCAGATGAAGGCACCAGTTCGCGCGGCGCCAGGAACATCACGTTCCAGCGGAATATCGTTGCCGAGGCGTTGCATCACGGGCCCCACTACCGCGCCAATGACCGGACGAAGCTGGAGACGCACGCCTTTGCCGGTTCCATCAGCGGAGACATCGGCAGCTATCACCATAATCTGCTCGCGGATTGTACGGACCGCAATTGGAGTCTCGCCGGCGGTTTGAACCAGAGCGGCAAATACGCCGGGTATTTGGACATACGCAATAACGTCGTTTATAACTGGACGGCGCGAACGACGGACGGCGGGGTGGCGGAATTGACCTACGTCAACAACTATTACCGGCCATATCCGAAAAATCCGTTCGTAAAATGGTTGTTGAAGCTCGATCCAATCAATCCGTCCTGGGGCACGGAAAAATATTACATGACCGGGAATGTCCTCGAAGGGTTTGTAAACGAAACCAACAACTGGTCGGCGTTCTGGAATGGCCCGAAAGTCGAAAGCCAGGTGCGGGTGGACAAAGAAATATTTCCTTCGTATGTGACCACGCAAACGGCGCGCGAGGCGTTCACGAATGTGCTAGCCAACGTCGGGGCGAATCTCCCGAAGCTGGACGCGGTGGACCGCCATATCATCGCCGACGTGCGGGACGGCACGGCGGAATTCATCGGCACCCGAGGGCCGACTTATGGCGACCGGCCCGGTCCCAATTATCCCGGCATCATTGACACGCAGTCGGATGATAAAAGTGCCCTCGGTTCGCCGGATTTTCCCTGGCCGGAATACAGGACTTACAACATGCCGGTGGACACCGACCACGACGGCATGCCCGACGATTGGGAGAGAATGCACGGCCTGAATCCGAACGACCCGAGCGACGCCAATAGGGATTGCAATGGCGACGGCTACACAAATCTGGAAAAATACTTGGACTGGCTGGCGGGTGAATATTCGCTGCCGGTAAAGAGTTAAGCACATGAAAAGCAAAATTCTCATCGCCGCGATTTTTGCGTTCGCTGTTCGAGTCGGTTTCGCCCGCGAAAACTGGCCGGTACCGGGCGAAGAAATCAGGCAGCGCGACGCAGCCTGGAACCGGTACGAGCAGCAGGTTATCTCCAACGTCGCGCCGCAACTGGTTGAGTGGGCAAAAAAGGGCAAGCCATTCATCCCATGGGCCGCCCGGCCGGAAGATCTGCCCCAGGCGAAAGTCCCGGCCTTTCCCGGCGCGGAGGGCGGAGGCATGTATTCTTTTGGCGGGCGCGGCGGTAAGGTTTTTGTCGTGACCAATCTCGCGGACAGCGGTCCCGGAACATTTCGCGAAGCCTGCGAAGCGGCGGGACCGCGTATCGTCGTTTTCAATGTCGCCGGTATCATCCACCTGGAAAAGCCGATTTATATCGAAGCCCCCTACCTCACGATTGACGGCCACACGGCGCCGGGTGACGGCATTTGCATCGCCAATAATGGTCTGGTGGACAATGTTCACGATGTGGTGATCCGCTACCTTCGCCTGCGTCGCGGCAACCTGGATATCTTCAACCGCCACGGAACGCACTACGGCAACCCGGTGGGCAACATCATCATTGACCACGTCTCGGCAAGCTGGGGTGAGGATCAAAACATCGATACCTATCGCCACATGTATCAACCGACCAACGGTGGGCCCGCCCTCAAACTGCCGGCGGTCAACGTCACGATCCAGTGGACCATCACCAGCGAAGCGCTGAACACCTACAATCACGCGTTCGGGGGGGACTGGGGCGGGCGCAACACAGGTTTTCATCACAATCTTTTTGCCTGCAACACCGGCCGCAATCCGAGCGTTGCCATGACTTACGATTTTAATTTCGTCAACAATGTGCTGTTCAATTGGCGGCATCGCACTATTGACGGCGGCGACAAGGACAGCCGCTACAACATCATCAACAATTATTTCAAGGCCGGCCCGGCCGTGAACTCAGGCCCGATTAGTTATCGCATCCTCCTGCCTTCGGCCACGCAGAAAAAACCGGACATGATTCCTTATTTTGGCAAGGCTTACGTTGCCGGCAACATCGTCGCCGGCAATGAAAAAGTGTCCGCCGACAACTGGGCGGGCGGTGTGCAGTTTTCCGACGGTGGCTCGAAGGATGATCCTACCACGACCACCAACGGGAATGTAAAACAGATCATTGCCCAGGTCCGCGTTGACAAACCCTTTCCTATGCCGCCGGTCTCAATCGAAAGTGCGCAAGACGCGTTCAACTCCGTTTTGAACGGTGCCGGCGCCACCTTGCCGCGTCGCGATGCGGTGGATGAGCGCGTCATCACGGAAGTCAGGACGGGGAAAGTCTGGAGCGAGGGAAAGGAATTTACGCTGCCGCCCATGAAAGGCCTGGCGAAGAATAACGTCGGCATAGCGGGAAACGGCATTATCACCGAGCCGTCGCAGGTCGGCGGTTACCCCGAATACAGGGGTGAACCGATCAAGGACCTTTGCCCTGACGGCATTCCGCTTTCTTGGAAAAAGAAATTCGGCCTCGATTTGAATGATCCGGGGCTCGCGCAAAAGGATTTGTCAGGTGACGGTTACACAGTCATGGACAAATATCTGGATGGCCTCGACCCGACGACGAAGATTGACTGGAACGATCCGCGGAGCAACGTCAACACGTTGAAGTGAACGGCGCGACCACAAAAGTTTCCGCTTATGCGTGGGGCGTGGTGGCCTTCCTCTGGCCGGTGGCCATGCTCAATTATCTTGACCGGCAGATGGTTTCCGCCATCCGCACCTCGATCCGCGCTGACATTCCGAGCATCGCCAACGACCAGGATTTCGGCACGCTGATGGCGGTGTTCATGTGGGTGTACGCGTTGCTGAGTCCCCTCGGCGGTTTTGTGGCGGACAAATTCAACCGCCGTTGGACGGTCATCGGCAGCCTCGGGGTCTGGTCGGTGGTGACATGGGCGACGGGGCACGCAACGAGTTATTCTCAAATGCTCTGGCTTCGCGCGCTCATGGGCATCAGCGAAGCGTTTTACATTCCGGCGGCGCTGGCGCTCATCGCGGACTTTCATTCCGGCGGCACGCGGGCGAGGGCGGTGGGCGTTCATCAAAGCGGTATTTATGCCGGGCTCGCGCTCGGGGGCATCGGCGGTTACATCGCGCAAATCGGTTCCTGGCGGAACTGCTTCACCTGGTTCGGCGCCGTCGGCGTATTTTATTCGGTGATATTGATGCTCGTTCTCCGGGACGTGGGTGGAGCGGCTGGCGAAGGAGCGGCGAAAAAACATTCCGTGACCATCGGCGAAACATTGCGTGCCTTGTGGCTGCAACCGGCCTTTTGGATCCTGGTCATTTATTTTACACTTCCGGCCATTGCCGGTTGGGTAACGAAAAACTGGCTGCCGACTTATCTGGCGGACACATTTCATCTCAAAGAAGGCCCAGCCGGCTTATCAGCCACCGGCTACATCCAGGTGGCATCGTTTGTCGGCGTTTTGCTCGGTGGCCTGGTCGCCGACGGGTGGACACGCGCAACGCCACGCGGACGCATTTACACCAGTGCCGTCGGTGTGTTTCTCATGGTGCCGGCTTTGCTGGGTCTGGGTTGGGCCTGGAGTCTGGGCGCGGCGATTGCGTTCATGGTGCTGTTTGGCGTTGGCTGGGGGTTTTTCGATTGCAACAACATGCCGATCCTCTGTCAGATTGCCCGTCCGGAACACCGCGCCACCGGCTACGGTTTCATGAATTTTGTGAGCATCAGCGTGAGCGCGGGCGCGACGGTGGTGCTCGGCTGGATGCGCGATCACGGCATCAAGTTTTCCGTGGCGTTCGCCACGTCAGCGGCGGTAGCCTTGTTGAGCGCAGGGCTGATTCTGTTGGTTCGTCCGCGCAGCGAACGCGAAATGGTGACTCCATAAATCCAGGTTGAAAAATAACAAGATGAAAGCGCCTTTGACCGGAATCATTCCCCCGATGGTTACCCCGTTGCTGGGGCGAGATGAACTGGATGTTGCCGGCCTCGAAAGACTGGTCGCGCGTTTGCTGGAGGGCGGCGTCCATGGCCTGTTCATTCTTGGCACGACCGGTGAAGGACCGAGTTTAAGTTATCGTCTCCGCCGCGAATTGATCGGGCAGGTCTGCAACCAGGTCAAACGTCGAGTACCGGTCCTGGTCGGAATCACCGACACGGCGTTTGTCGAATCGGTAAATCTCGCGCGTCACGCGGCGAACTGTGGCGCCGATGCGGCGGTTGCTGCACCGCCGTATTACATGCCCGAAGGTCAGCCGGAATTGCAGGAGTGGCTGGATCACCTCGTTCCCGATCTGCCGCTCCCGCTGTTCCTCTATAACATGCCGCCGTTGACGAAGGTCTCCTATGAACTCGAAACCGTGCGCCATGCGCTGGACCACCCGCGCATCCTCGGCCTCAAGGACAGTTCCCGTGATATGAATTATTTCAAAAACATTGTCGCGTTCCTGAAGCAACGTCCGGATTGGACCGTGCTCATCGGCCCGGAGGAGAAATTGCTCGAGGCGCTGCAATTGGGCGGCCATGGCGGAGTGAACGGCGGCGCGAACCTGTTTCCAAAACTTTACACCCGGTTATGCGAGGCCTTCCAATCCGGCGACCTCGCGCGCGCACGGTCTTTGCAGAATCAGGCCGGGCGTGTCGGAGATTCGCTGTATCGCATCGGCAAACACCCGTCGGCGGTCATCAAAGGCATCAAGTGCGCCCTTGCCTGTCTCGGCATTTGCGATGATTTCATGGCCGAACCGTTTCACCGCTTCCGCACCGAAGAACGTGAGCGGGTCAGAACGCGGCTGAAGGAAATCGAAGCGGAGCTGTCCGAACTGAATCTGCGATGAAACGTTTGCAGCCAATCCCAATTGCCCTAGCCTTGGTTTCGTTCATTCCGAAAATCGACGCCCAGAGCATTCGTATTCTCGATCCGGCCGCGTTTTCGCATTACGTCACGCGCTTTAATGCGATGGAAGACGAAAACGTCACCAATTACGTCTCCAACGCCGCATCGTGGGATTGGCTGCAAAAGGAAATTCCGTTCTTTGAGTGCCCCGACCGCGAAGTCGAGGAAATGTATTACTATCGCTGGTGGTCGTTCCGAAAACATCTCGTGAAAACGCCCGGCGGATTCGTCATCACGGAATTTCTCACGCCGGTCAACCACGCGGGCGTTTACAACACCATCAGTTGCGCCGCCGGCTTCCACATCGCCGAGGGCCGCTGGCTGCACAATCAGAATTACCTCGACGACTACATTTCCTTCTGGCTGCACGGCAACCACGGCAAACCGCAGCCCCATTTCCACAAGTACAGCAGTTGGTTTGAAGCGGCGATTTATGACCGTTACCTCGCTACCGGCGACAAGAGATTTCCGACCAGCTTGTTGAGCGATTTAGTCGCGGACTATCGCCTCTGGGAGAATGAGCGGCTGACGGCGAGCGGCCTGTTCTGGCAATACGATGTCCGCGACGGCATGGAGGAATCCATCAGCGGCTCGCGCACCAACAAAAACGTCCGCCCGACCATCAACAGCTACATGTTTGGCGATGCGGTCGCCATTGCCGACATCGCGCGATTGGCCGGCAAAACCCGGGTGGCGAAGGAATTTGACACAAAAGCGGCGGAGTTGAAACACTACACCGCGGGCACCATGTGGAATCCAGATGCGGCATTCTTTGAAGTGAACGTTGAGAACAAAGGGCTTTCCCGCACCCGTGAGGAGATCGGTTTTATCCCCTGGATGTTTGGATTGCCGGACGACGATGTAAAGTACACAACGGCATGGAAGCAATTGACCGATCCACGCGGCTTCTCCGCGCCTTACGGCATCACCACCGCCGAGCGGCGCAGTCCGCAATTCCGCTCGCACGGTTACGGCCATTGCGAATGGGACGGCGCAGTCTGGCCGTTCGCCACGTCGCAGACGCTCGACGCGCTGGCGAACGTGCTGCGGAATCATCAGCAACCTTTCGTCTCGGGACGCGATTATTACGACGCCTTTTTGACTTACGTTCACAGCCAGCACGCCGACGGCAAACCTTACATCGGCGAGTATCTCGACGAAACCACCGGCCAATGGATCAACGGCGCAAATGGCCGCAGCCGCTATTACAATCATTCAACCTTCGCCGACCTGCTCATCACCGGCGTGATCGGCCTGGTTCCGCGCGCGGACGACACCGTGGAGGTCTGGCCGCTGTTGCCGGAGGAAACCTGGAATTGGTTCTGTCTCGAGGGTGTGAAATATCACGGCCATTGGCTCACTATTTATTGGGACCGGGACGGTACACGCTACCACCGCGGCACTGGCTTGACGGTGTTGTCCGACGGAAAACAAATTGCCGGCGCCGGGAACCTGGAGCGCGTGACCGGAAAACTGCCATGAGCTATTTACGATTTACGATTTACGATTTACGACTGGCCATTTTTGTCCTATTGGCCGCGTTCGTCCCATGTTTCGGTTACGCTGCGCCGACCAAGTTGTCGCCGATTGTTTCGGTTGGCTCCGACGGCCATCTGGTTTATGACGCGGATGCCCGCGGCAACCATGTTCCCGATTTTTCAACATGTGGTTATGCCGGTGGTGATCGGGAGATTCCCAATGCGCCAGTGCGCGTCGTCGTTTCACCCGTCACCGGCGATGAAACTGCGCGAATTCAAAAAGCCATTGATTACGTTGGCGGTTTGGTTGCGGATTCAAACGGAATCCGCGGCGCGGTCCTGCTGTTGAAAGGCCGACACCAGGTTTTTGGCGGACTGCAAATTACGAACTCCGGCATCGTCCTGCGCGGGCAGGGCATGGATGAAAACGGGACCGTTCTGGTAGGCGCCGGGATTGACCGGAGGACGCTGATTCGCATTGTTGGACGGCACAATTTTTCGAGCTTCTCGAATTCAAACTGGCAAATCGCGGACGATTATGTCCCGGTCGGCACGAATAGTTTTCATGTGAAGGACACAGGAAGTTTGAAAGTTGGAGACGCGATTTTCGTCGTTCGCCCAAGCACAAAAGAATGGATCAACGCGCTCGGCATGACGGAGTTTGGCGGGGGCACCGGCGACTGGCGCCTGGTCTGGCATGCCGGCAGTTACAATCTGTCCTGGGATCGTGTCGTCCGGAAACTGGACGGCAATCTGGTCACCGTGGACGCACCGATTACGACCGCAATTGAAACCGGTTTTGGCGGCGGTCGGATCGAAACCTATGCGTGGCCCGGCCGGATTGAAAATGTCGGCGTGGAAAGTTTGCGCCTTGAATCCGATTTCGATGCGCTGAATCCAAAGGACGAAAATCACTCCTGGTTTGGCATCACCATGGAAAACGCCGCGAATGCCTGGGTGCGCCAGGTTACATTTGATTACTTCGCCGGCTCGGCGGTGGCGGTTTATGAGAGCTGCAAGCGGGTCACCGTCGAAGATTGTCTGTCGCTCGCGCCGGTATCGGAAAACGGCGGCTGGCGGGGCAACACGTTTTTCACCATCGGACAGCAGACTCTGTTTTTGCGCTGTTTCGCCGAGCGCGGCCGCCACGATCTTTCCGTTGGCTATTGTGCCGCCGGGCCGAACGCATTTGTGCAGTGTGAAGATTCTTTGCCTTACGGCGACAGCGGCGCGATTGAGAGCTGGGCCAGCGGCACGCTCTTCGACAACGTGCGAATTGACGGCGGCGGCTTGAACCTGATGAATCGCGGCAGCGACGGCGAAGGCGCCGGCTGGTCGGCGGCCAACTCGGTTTTGTGGCAGTGTGTCGCTTCAAAAATCGCCTGCGAAAACCCGCCGACTGCGCAGAACTGGGCGTTCGGCTGCTGGGGCGAATTTGCCGGCAACGGCGTCTGGCGCAGTTCGAATGAATCGGTCAAGCCGATCAGTTTGTTCGTGGCGCAAACTGCCGACCGCCTCGGTCTTGACGCAGCGCAAAGAATAAACTTGATGCCGCGTTCGCTGGAAGAATTCAGCAACCCCACCCCGGAGCAGGCGGCCGAATTGATTGCCGCGTCGCGCAACCCTGCGCCGCAACTCTCGGATTACATCGCGACCGCGCCAACTCGCGACCTCATTCCCGCTCAATCTGGCAATGCCAGATCGGTGGACGACCTTCCCAATCGGCAATCGGCAATCGGCAATCGGCAATCGGCAATTTCCATCACGAACGGCTGGCTGGTCTGCAATGGCAAGTTGCTCATCGGTTCGACGGCCGGCGTCAATTGGTGGCGCGGCAACATGCGCCCGACCGAAGCGAAAAATTATGGTATTAATCTCACGCGCTTTGCGCCCGGCCGGGCCGGCGAAGGGTTCACCGATGACCTGAACGGCATCGCCGACGAAGTGATCTCAAGAAATCAAGTTGCGCTCGATTACCATTACGGTCTCTGGTACGACCGCCGCCGCGAGGATCACGAGCGGGTCCGACGGATTGACGGCGACGTTTGGGCTCCGTTTTATGAACAGCCGTTTGCACGCAGCGGGCAGGGGACGGCCTGGGACGGTTTGAGCAAATATGACCTGACCCGATTCAATCCGTGGTATTGGTCGCGGCTGAAACAGTTCGCGGATATTTGCGACGAACGCGGGTTGGTGCTGTTCAACGAGAATTATTTTCAGCACAACCTTCTCGAAGCCGGCGCTCATTGGGTGGATTGCCCGTGGCGCACGGCAAACAATATCAACCACACCGGCTTTCCTGAGCCGCCGCCGTTCGCCGGCGATAAACGGATTTTCATGGCTGAACAGTTCTATGATGTGAGCAATTCAGTTCGCCGCTCGCTGCATGAAAAATACATCCGCCAGTGCCTCGATAATTTCACCAACGATGCCAACGTTATCCAGTTCACCAGCGCGGAATTCACCGGCCCGCTCGTGTTCGAACAATTCTGGCTCGATACCATCATCGGTTGGGAGCGCAAAACCGGACGCAAGGAGCTGGTCGCTTTGAGCTGCACCAAAGACGTGCAGGACGCGATCCTGGCCAACGCGAAACGCGCCGGAGTCGTGGATGTGATTTGCTTCCGCTACTGGTGGCAGACGGAAAAAGGGCTGTTCGCGCCTCAAGGCGGTGAAAATCTATCGCCGCGCCAGTTCGAGCGCCAATGGAAAGGCGGCGCGCCGACCGATGAAGACCTCGCGCAGATGACAGCGGAATATCGGCAACGATTTCCGGCCAAAGCAGTGATCGCTTCGGGCGAAGACACGGACATGAGCCGTGCTGCCTGGGCATTTGTCTGTGCCGGCGGTTCGATGCCCAACCTGCCGCGCACCGCAGATACGCGATTACTGGCGGCGATCCCGAAAATGCAGCCCTGGCCGGAGGGCTCCAGGAAAAACCGATGGGTCCTGCGAGAGCCGGGAAATCAGCTCCTGATTTACGCACCAGCCGGTAGCGAATTGGATCTGTCCGGCGAATCTGGAGCGTTTCGCCTGAATGCGGTGAACGCCGGGACCGGTACTGTGACCCGCGGTAATCGAATCGTGCGAGCTGGTGGCAACGTGAAATTACCGGGCGACGTTGTCTGGTTGACGCGTGAATAATAAATGAAGCCGGGAAAAATTATTTCGCTTTTCCTGTTTGTGATGGTGCTGTCGCTCTGCGCAGAGCCATCCGTTGAGCAGTGGGGCACTTTTGAATTCGCCTCGAACGGCCCGACTAACGGAAATCCGTTTCTCGACATAAAATATTCTGCGCGCTTCACGCAGGGGACCAATTCCATCGTGGCGGGCGGTTTTTACGACGGCAACGGTATTTACCGTGTGCGTTTTATGCCGGACCATGCCGGCGAGTGGACCTACAAAACTGCCAGCAACGTGCGCAAGCTGGACGGCAAGACCGGTTCCTTCTCCGCCACCGCGCCGACCGCGGGAAATCACGGTCCCGTCCGCGTGGCGCACACATATCATTTCGCCTATGCCGATGGCACGCCGTACCAGGAACTCGGTACCACCTGCTATGTCTGGGAATGGCAGCCCGAGGCGCTGCAGGAGCAGACGCTGAAGACGCTCGCGTCAGCGCCGTTCAACAAAATCCGTTTTTGCGTGTTCCCGAAGCGTTATCAGTGGAACACCAACGAGCCGATCTTGTATCCGTTTCCCGGCGACCCCGCCGTGGCTCACTGGGACTTCACGCATTTCAATGTGCAATACTTTCAGCATCTCGAACAGCGCGTGGCCGATTTGCAGAAGCTCGGCATCGAAGCGGACGTTATCCTGTTCCATCCCTACGACGAAGGCCATTGGGGTTTTGACCGGATGCCGGCGGGGGTAGATGACCGTTACCTGCATTACTTGGTTGCGCGGCTCGCGGCGTATCGCAACGTCTGGTGGTCGCTGGCCAACGAATGGGATTTCATGAAGCAGAAGAAGGAATCCGATTTCATGCGCTTCGGTGAAATCGTTTCCCGCGACGATCCGTATCATCACCTGCTTTCAATTCACAACGGCGCGAAGCTTTTCAATCACACGCTGCCGTGGATTACGCACGCGAGCATCCAAAATGGTTTTGCCGTCGAGGAACCGGGTCGCGCCGAGCTTTACCGCGACGTTTATCGCAAGCCGGTCGTCTATGACGAAGTGAAATATGAAGGCAACATCGCGAGCCGGTGGGGCCAGCTTTCTGCCGAGGAACTCGTCTTCCGTTTTTGGAACGCCACCATCGCGGGCACCTATTGCGGCCACGGCGAAACCTACCAGAGCGCCGACCAGATTCTCTGGTGGTCCAAGGGCGGCGCGCTCAAAGGCCAAAGCCCGGTGCGCCTCGCGTTTCTGAAAAAGGTGCTCGACGATTCGCCGGTCGACGGTATTGAACCGATTGACCCCTGGCAGCATCCCGAAATCGGCGGCCAGCCGGGCAAATACTATTTGATTTATCTCGGCAAAACGTCCCCGACGAACTGGGACTTTCGGATTCCCAGGCCGCCAACGGGCAAACTCCAGGCCGCCGAAGGCATGAAATTCACCGTCGAAGTTCTCGACACATGGAACATGACGGTGACGCCCGTGTCCGGCGAATTCACGCTCCAGAAGAAGGACAATTACACCTACGGCGACAAAGACGGGCGCAGTGTCCCGCTGCCCGGCAGACCTTACGTGGCGATGCGCATCAAGCGCGTGGAAAAGTAAATGAACATTCTCCAGCCAAAAATATCTCTGACAATTTTGCTTTTCGCCCACTGCTGTTGGACGAAAGCGGAAAAGGTTTCGATTGTAATTCCGACCAACGCCGCGCCGCGCGTGGAATTCGGCGCGGAGAAACTGGCCGGGGCGCTCAGGGCCGTGGAACTGGATGCGGCGATTGACCGCTCCTGGCGCTTTCAGGATGGACGGACCAGCATCATTGTCGCGAATCAACAGGATACTCCGCTGAACAGATTGGTTCCGAGCGGGCACATCAGCTTTCTTCACGGTGATCCGGCCGGTGAGGGCTTTGCGGTTTCGTCGCACGGCGCGGGGATTATCGGCATCACCGGAACCAGCGACTCCGGACTGTTGTATGGTTGTCTCGAGCTGGCGGACCGGATTCGTCAGGCTGGCAAACTTCCGAGCGAACTGGATTTTTCCGACAAGCCCGCGATGAAATTGCGCGGCACCTGCGTCGGGATGCAGAAAACCTACATCCTGCCGAGCCGCCATGTTTATGAATATCCTTACACCCCGGAATTGTTCCCGTGGTTCTACGACAAAAAGCTGTGGACGGAGTACCTGGATTTCCTGGTCGCCAACCGCCTGAACACGCTTTACCTCTGGAGCGGCCATCCATTCGCGTCGCTCGTGCGGCTCAAGGATTATCCCTACGCGGTCGAAGTGCCGGAAGATGTTTTTCAGAAGAACCAGGAGATGTTCCGCTGGCTTGCGACCGAATGCGACAAGCGCGGCATCTGGCTGGTGCAGATGTTTTACAACATCCTCGTCTCAAAACCGTTTGCCGAAACCAACGGCATTTCCACGCAGCTTTCTGCGCCGACGCCGCTCACGGAGGATTACACGCGCAAATCCATCGCAGAATTTGTGAGGCAATATCCCAATGTCGGCCTTATGGTCTGTCTCGGCGAGGCGCTGCGGGATACGCCGAACCAGCTGGAGTGGTGCACGAATGTGATTCTGCCCGGCGTGCTGGACGGCATGAGGGAGGTTGGTTTGAAGGAAGAGCCTCCCGTCGTCATCCGCACTCATGCGATGGATGCCTACGCCATCATTCCCGCCGCGCTCGTAGTATATACAAACATCTGGACTGAATCGAAATACAACGGCGAATCGCTCACGACCTGCGAACCGCGCGGCAAGGAAGCGGACATCCACGTGGCCATGAGCAAACTTTCGCCGCACATGGTCAACATCCATCTCCTCTCCAACCTTGAACCGTTCCGCTATGGCGACCAGCAGTTCATCCAGAAATGCGTGCAGGCGGCGCGCGATCGGCTTGGCGCGACGGGCATTCACCTGTATCCGTTGTCATACTGGAACTGGCCGTACTCGCCGGACATTGTAAGTGGCGGCGACGCCGCGTCGCCTTTTTCCTCTGCGACGGGGGCGTCGCAGCCACAACTGTTGCAATGGAAGCGCGACTGGATCTGGTTCGAAGCTTGGGCACGCTATGCTTGGAACCCTGACATTCCCGCAAAAGAGGATCGTGCTTATTGGGTCTCTCGACTGGCTGAACGTTATGGCAATGCCAACGCGGCGGCAAAAATCCTCGACGCCTACAATGAATCCGGCGAGGTCGCGCCGCGCTTGATCCGGCGATTTGGTATCACCGAAGGCAATCGTCAGACACTTTCTCTGGGCATGACACTGGATGAATTGGTGAATCCCCCAAAGTACAACGCGTTTGACGGATTATGGCTGTCACAAGCGCCGCCGGGCGAGCGCTTGGACGATTACGTAAGAAGAGAATGGAACCACGAACCGCACAGTGGCGAGACGCCGGCATCCATCGTCCAGGACGTTCTCAGTTATTCCTTCCGGGCAGTCGCCTCCGTCAACACCGCTGCGCCTCTGGTGACGGAAAATCGCGCCGAGTTTGAGCGGTTGAGCAACGACGTTCACTGCATTCAACTGATGGCTGAAAATTATTCGGCCAAGGCGAAAGCCGCGGAACTGGTGATGCACTACGATTACAGCCACGACATTGGCGACATGGAACGGGCGGAAAAATATCTGTCTGAAAGTTTCGCGGATTATCAGCAGCTGGCCGCGCTTACGCAAAACACCTACCGCTTTGCCAACGGGATGCAGACGTCGCAGCGGAAAATTCCGTTCACCGGCGGCATCGGCGGGGTCGGAACCAACTATTTGTGGTCCCAACTCGTGCCGCTCTACCGGAAGGAGCTGAATGATTTTCAGGCGAAAGTCGCCCGATTAGCGCAACGCACCAACGCGACTCCCGTGGTTGCCGACGCAAATATCCAACCGTGGCCGGCCGCGCCATTCAAATTGATTTCGACCAATGCCGAAATTTACAGAGTCCAAGTCGGCGCGCGTGTGTTCACCGACCGCGACTTTGCAATTCAAAGCCTCGCGCCGGAACTAAACGGATTGATCGGCATCCGTTTCTCTCACGAAACTGCGAAAAAAGGCTTTCCGCCGATTGAATTTGAGGTTGACGAACCGGTGCAAGTGCTGGTCGGTTATTTCGACAGTGATCAGAAAGCATGGCTACAGGTGCCGATGCTCGAAACTGCCGCGCAGTCGGACGAGCGCGGCGGCGTGGACACATTGATTGAAAAGGCGGCGAAGATTTCCAGTTGCCCGAACGTGAATGTCCACGCGTTCCGCTACGACGCCGGCAGACAAAAACTGGAACTCATCGGCAAAGGCAGTTTTGTGATCCTCGGCGTTGTGCCTCAATCTGTACCACGGGAAAAACGCGGCGAGAGGTTGGGCGTAAAATAAATGACGATGAAAAAGGCTTTAGCTGTCATTTTAATCGGGTTAGCGGCGCAATCCGTTCTGGCCACGCCGGAAACCAATCCAGTGCCCGATCAGGTCCAGGCCAAATACACGCAGGCCATTGAAGGAAGAACGGCCGATATCTTAAAAGTCCTCGAATTGACCGACACCAACCAGGCGAGGCGGGTTCACGATATAATCATCGCCCAATACCGCGCGCTTAATGCGTGGCACGACGCAAACGACGCCAAATTGAAAGCGGTACGAAGCGATACCAACGCCGTGGCGCAGATTCGGCATTCGCTTAAATCCTTGCACGATGAATTTGTCGCAGAACTTTCGGCTAATCTCTCGCCGGAACAGGTTGAGAAGGTCAAAGACAAAATGACCTACGGCAAGGTGCAATTCACCTATGCCGGTTATCTTGCGCAATACCCGGGGCTGACTGCTGCAAACAAGGAAAAAATCCTTGAGCTTCTCAAGGAAGCCCGGGAGGAGGCCATGGATGGCGGCAGCGCCGGGGAAAAGACCGCCATTTTTCAGAGATATAAGGGGAAAATTAACAATTATCTGGCGGCCCAGGGAATTCATCCGGCCAAACAAAGACCGGCGGACCAACCGCCAACCGACAAATAACCGGACCAGATGCCAACCGAATGGAAATCCGATGCGGAGTTGTTCACGCTATGCACGCGCGAACTTTACACCCCGGTCGTCGGCGACATCCTCGACAATCTCGGTTTCACCCGGCAATTTTTGCCGCAACCCATCCAGCCGTTACACGAAGAAATGAAACTTGCTGGCCGTGCGATGCCGGTGCTCATGGCGGATGTCCGCGGCAAACAAAAGAAACCCTTTGGCTTGCTCACCGAAGCGCTCGATCAACTTCAACCGGGAGAAATCTATCTGGCCAGCGGCGGAGGAATGCATTGCGCTTACTGGGGCGAAATCCTGACCGCCACGGCCAAAAAACGCGGCGCGTTCGGCGCCGTCATTGACGGCTACCACCGCGACACTCCCAAAGTGCTCGAACAGAACTGGCCGGTGTTCAGCCGCGGACGTTTTGCGCAGGATTCGGCGGTGCGAACGAAGGTCGTGGATTATCGCTGCCGGATTGAAATCGGACAGGTAAAAGTTCGACCGGCCGATTTGGTCTTCGGCGACCTGGACGGAGTGATTATCGTGCCGAAGGAAGTCGAGAGTGAGGTCATCGAGCGCGCGCTGGCCAAGGCGCGTGGTGAGAAACTCGTGCGCAAGGAAATCGAAGCCGGTATGAGCAGCACGGCGGCTTTCAAGAAATATGGAATTCTATGAATGCTCCCAAATCCAATCCGATCGTTACAGCCTTTGAGACGTGGCGCTGTCAGCGCAAAGAAAAGTTGTTCGACTCGGCGCGCATGGGGCGCAGCCCGATGAACTGGGACGTCGTCGTCCTGCGTTTGCACACCGACGCCGGCGTTTTCGGCCACGCAACTGCTATCGCCGCGCGCTCCAGCGTTGTCACGCAGGCTTATTTGCAGGAGACCATCGCGCCCGTCGTGCTTGGCCGGCGTGTGAGCGAACGTGAGGCCATCTATCATGAATTGTGGACGATTGACCGGCACATCACCTTTTTCCCGGTTTATTTGCCCGGGCCGGTGGACGTGGCGCTCTGGGATATCGCGGCGCAAACCGCCGGTCTGCCGCTCTATCAATTCATCGGCGAGTGCCGCACGAGTCTGCCAACCTATGCCAGCAGCCTGTTCATGCCGGACACAGAGGACTATTTGAAAGAAATGCGCGCCTACAAAAAGCTCGGCTTTCCTGCCTACAAAGTCCATCCGCCCGGCCCTTGGCGGAAAGATATGGAAATCCAACGCGCGCTTCGCGAGGCGGCCGGAGATGAATATGTGCTCATGAGCGATCCCGTCGGCGAATATTCGCTGGAAGAGGCCATTCGCGTCGGACGCGATTTGGAAAAATTAAACTATCTTTGGTTCGAAGAACCGTTCCGCGATTTTGAACTCGCCAAATACGCCAGGCTCTGCGCGGCCTTGGACATCCCGATTGCCGGCACCGAAACAACCCGTGGCGGTCCGTGGGGCGTGGCCCAGGCCATCGCGTTCAATGCCGTGGACATCGTGCGTGCCGACGTTTCCTGGAAACCCGGCGTCACCGGCGCGCTGAAAATCGCGCATCTGGCTGAAGCGCACGGCCTGCGCTGCGAGATTCACTGCACGACGATGGGGTTCATGGACATCGCGAATCTGCATGTCAGTTGCGCTATCAAAAACTGCGAATACTTCGAACTGCTCGTGCCGGAAGAACCTTTCCGATTCCCGATGAAGGACAAATATCCGGTTGATAAAAATGGCATCGCGCACGTCCCGCAAAAACCGGGCATCGGCGTCGAACTGGACTGGGACGCTATTGACCGTGCTTGCGTAGAGCATAAACTCTCGAAGGTCAAATGACGCCACGCTGTTTCCAAATCCAGACACAGGACAACGTCGCCACGTTGCTCGACGACGCGAGCGGCGTCGTCCAGGTGCTGGGGGCGCAACCACAGGAAATCCGGCTGCTCGAAAAAATCGAGCTGGGCCACAAAGTCGCTTTGCGGGACATTGCTGTCGGCGAAGCGATCGTCAAATTTGGCGCGCGCATCGGCCACGCTTCCCGAGCCATCAACCGCGGCGCGTGGGTGCACCTCCACAATCTGGCCAGTGATCTGGATGAGCGTTCGGGCACGCTCGAACTGCACTCCGGCACACCCACGGACACCGCCTCTGCCTATGTCTAACGCGGCCCCAGACGAAAAGGTGGGACGCGGCACTCCGTGCGCGCCGTCAGAAAAGTTGAGCCCACAGAGCGGCGCGCAGGGGACTGCGCGCCCTGCCGCGCCGAATGTAATTTCCTGGCAGGGCTTTCTCCGCGCCGACGGCCGCAAAGGGGTGCGCAACCTCGTGCTTGTCATTTACACGGTCGAATGCGCCCAGCACGTTGCGCACGCCATCGCCAATGGCGAACCGGACGTTCACGTCATTGGTTTCCCGGGTTGCTATGACAACGCCTACGCCATCCGCCTGATGCTTGCACTCGCCCGGCATCCGAATATCGGCGCGGTGCTTGCGGTCGGGTTGGGTTGCGAATACACCCAACCCGAGAAAATCGCCGCAGTCGTGCGTGCTTCCGGCCGGCCGGCTGAATGGTTCTTCATCCAGCAAAGCGGTGGCACCCGCGCCTCGGTGGGGAAAGGCAAAGAAATTATTTCGCGCCTGCGCGACCAAATCCGCCGGGAAACACCGCGTGCGCCGATGACGTTGGCTGACCTCGTCGTCGGCTGTGAATGCGGCGGTTCGGACGGCACGAGCGGCCTGGCCGGGAACCCGACGGTCGGTACTTTCTTTGATTTGCTGGTGGACGCTGGCGGTCGTGCGATTTTTGAGGAGACAGTCGAAATGATCGGCCTGCGCGAATACATGCTGGCACGCGCGGCCCATCCTGAAGCGGCTGAACAGGTCGGCGATGCTTATGACAAAGCTGCGCGCTATTGCCAGGCCGTCCGACAATATTCCGTCTCGCCCGGCAATTTCGCCGGTGGTCTCACGACGATTGAAGAAAAAAGCCTGGGCGCGTTTGCCAAGAGCGGGTCACGTCCGATTCAGGGCGTGATTCGCGTGGCGGAGCCTCCGCGCGGGCCGGGGTTGTGGATGCTCGACAGCGTGCCGGACGAACATTTCATGCAGTTCGGTTACACCAACCCCAACGATACCGAAGGCATCATGGATTTGATCAGCGCGGGCGCGCAAATCATCCTGTTTGTCACCGGGCGCGGCAGTGTGATTGGCAGTCCTATCGCACCCCTCATCAAGATTACCGGCAACAGCGCCACGTATCGGGCGATGGAAGAGGACATGGATTTCAATGCCGGGCGCGTGCTCAGCGGCGAAATAACACTGGCGGAAGCCGGCCGCGAATTGGCCGGGCTGGTTCTGCGCGTTGCCCGGGGCGAGCCAAGCAAACCCGAAAGCCTGGACCACCGCGAATATTTCATCATGTACAAACATCAAAATACGCCGTCTTTGGAAGCCGGCTGCCGCGCATGAGTGGCGCAGGCTTCCAAGTTGGTTTGTAGAAAACGTACGCAAATATGAGAGCACGCTTTCGATTGAACTCCCTCTCCGCCAACGGAGTTGGGGGAGAGGGCCGGGGTGAGGTGGAATTTTTGTTGAGCTGCCCCTCTCCCTCGCCCTCTCGCCGCGCTGCGCTGCGGGCGAAGGAATCGGCGACACAGCGCGCTGCAAAACCCGCGCCACGACAAAATGAATGATCGAATACTGAAATCTGCCTTTGATCTCACTGAACAAACCGCCCTCATCACCGGTGGCGGCACCGGGCTGGGTCTGGGCATGGCGCACTGCCTGGTGGCAGCGGGCGCAAAGGCTGTGCTGGTTGGCCGCCGCAAATCAGAACTGGACAAGGCCGTTGCCGTGTTGGGCAAAAATGCGAGCGCCCTCGTTGGCGACGTGACCAAACTCGAATCCACGCCTACGCTGGTCGAGCAGGCCGAAAAAATGGCCGGGCCGGTCACGATTCTAATCAACAACGCGGGCGTGCATCTCAAAAAGCCCGCGACGGGAACCAGCGACACAGAGTTTGCGAACGTTTTGCAAACACACGTGTTCGGCGCGTTCGCCCTCACCCGCGAAGTGGGACGTCGGATGATTGAACGGCGCAACGGCTGCGTGCTGTTCACAGCTTCAATGGCCTCATTCATGGGTTTGCCTCAGATCGTGGCCTATACAACCGCCAAGTCGGCTTACCTCGGTCTCGTGCGCGCGTTGGCTGCGGAATGGGGGCCGCACGGTGTGCGCGTCAACGCCATCGCGCCGGGGTGGATTGATTCGGACATGCTTGATCAGGCGCTCCGTGGCGACCCTTCGCGCAAGGCAAAAATCATCAGCCGCACGCCCCTGGGGCGATTCGGCGAACCGGACGACATCGGTTGGGCGGCGGTCTATCTGGCCTCGCCCGCGGCAAAATTTCTCACCGGCGTCGTGTTGCCGGTGGACGGCGGCGCGGCGATTGGATTTTGATTTAACCGCAAAGGACTTGGCGCAGCAAAGCCGCGGCCCAGGTAGCGCAGACTGGTAGTCTGCCGTATCGCAGATTGGCAATCTGCGGAGGCCGCCAAATGCAAACAGCCGCCGACTGTCAGTCGGCGACACAGCAGGTTGCCAACCTGCGCTACTTTGGTTGCGGCATCAGCTGCGCAGTGTTGCTTGCGCTCTCTGCGATTGAAAGACATTTAAAACTTTTTATGTGGAAAACCAACTGGGAACAATCCAAGCAGCGCTTTCAGAAATGGTGGAACCACGATGGCCTCTTAATCGGGATGTGGGGCGCGCCGGAAACCGAGCGCTGTATCCATGAAAATGTGGCCCCACCGGTCCGGCCCGCTACTATCGAGGAGCGTCACTGCAATGCCGCTTTCCGCGCGGCAGAAAATCATTACCGGCTGTCCCGATCGGTTTTTCCTGCGGATGTTCTGCCTAGCGCGACCACCGACGTCGGCCCCGGCTCGCTCGCGCTGTTCCTCGGCTCGAAACCCGGGTTCGCCGAGGACACCGTCTGGTTTCATCCGTGCTTCGAGCAGGAAACTGAACCAGAAAAGCTGCCGCCACTGAAGTTTAATCCCGAAAATCCTTGGTGGCACGTCACTGAGGACATACTCCGGCACTGCGTCGAGCTTTCGCGGAATAAATTCATCGTCGGTTGCCCGGACTTGATCGAAAACATGGACGTGCTTTCGTCATTGCGAGGCGCGCAGACGTTGCTGATGGACATGATTGAGCGGCCGGAATGGGTGGAACAAAAAATTTGGGAAATTAACGAAGTCTGGTTTGCCGCCTACCAGCGCATTTACGATATAATCAAGCTCGAAGACGGCAGTTCGGCGTTCGGCGCGTTTTACGCCTGGGGACCGGGCAAGGTCGCCAAGCTGCAATGCGACGCCTCGGCGATGTTTTCGCCGAAGATGTATCAACGGTTCGTCGTGCCGGCGCTCACTGCGCAATGCGAATGGCTGGATCATTCACTGTATCATCTCGATGGTACGCAGGCGATGATTCATCTCAATACGTTGCTGTCCATCGAACCGTTGGATGCGATCGAATGGACTCCCCAGGCCGGCATTGAAACCGGCGGACATAAACGCTGGCACGATTTGTATCGCCGCATTCTTGCCGCCGGCAAATCCGTGCAAGTGGTCAATGTCGAGCCGGACGAGGTACTCCCGCTGCTCGATGCCGTCGGTCGCAAAGGTGTCTATGTGCTCATCCAGTTCAAGGATGAGCGCGAAGCGGAAAAAATACTCGACCAGGTCGGCAATTACTGAATCATTGTGGAAAGATCGCATCCGGCCTTCCGGGTGCGGCGAGGAGAGAAACTATCGTCGGTTTTTCACACATCAACCAGGAGGATCAAATGGAACAAATCGGATTTGTCGGCGTTGGGCGCATGGGCGCGAATATGGCGCGGCGGTTGAAAGAAGTCGGTTACCCGGTCACTGTGGTTTATGACGTCCGCGCAGAAACGGCGCAGAAAGTGGCCGCAGAGCTTGGCGCGGAAGCCTGCACCCAACTGGCGCGCGTGACGGAACTGGCAGACGTGATCATCACTGTGGTTACCGATGACGCGGCCATGAAAAAGATTTTCGCGCCCAGCGGCGACACCCTGCTCAAGCGCGCAAAAGGACGGTTATTCATCAACTGCGCCACCGTCAGTCCCAAGATGCACGTGCGCGTCGAGGAACTGGCAAAACCGAAAGGCGCGCAGTCGTTGGAGGCGTGCATGGCGTCGAGCATTACGCAGGCGCGTGAGGGTTCGTTGTATCTCATGATCGGGGGCGAACCGGCAGCGTTCGAACGTGCCAAACCAATTCTGGTAAAACTTGGTTCTTCGATGCGGTACATTGGCAAAACCGGTGAGGCGGCCAAGGTGAAAGCGCTGGTCAATATGGTCATGAACATCAACACCGCCGGTCTCGCGGAAGGCTTGGGCCTGGGCGCGGCGCTTGGGCTTGACGTCGCGATGCTGCGCGAGGTGTTCGCGCAAACCGGCGCGCGTTCCGGCGTGCTGCAGACCGATGGCGAGGACATGCAGAACCGCGAACATTCGTGTTTCTTCAGCGCCGCCCACGCGGCCAAGGATTCCGGCATCGCGCTCAAACTGGCGAAGGAATCCGGACTGAACCTGCCGCTGGCCGCCGCCACGTTCAGACAATATCGCCGGATGATCGAGGAAGGTCTGGGCGAACTCGACAAGTCCGGCATCGCCGAACTGACGTTCAAGTGCCGCCATCAGCCAAAATCTTCGTGAGTGGGTTAACTGCACGCATTGATTCCCCATCGTTCCGATAGGCGGAGGAGTGAATCCCTCGAAAATATTCGCGCATGAAATCCCTGAACCCCCTCACCCGGCTAGAGGCCACCCTCTCCCCCACCGGGGGAGAGGGCAGGGTGAGGGGGCGCTCCGCCAAGGGGCAGTTCATGCGCAGGAGAAAGACGGACGACGAGTAATGTCAATATGAGCCGGCCCATTCTGCGTCACATCGCCAATCTCTGGACACTCGTCGAACATCCGTCCCAGGCGAACGAGTGGTCGCTGGAGCAAAAGCTGCGCGCCATCAAAGAAGCCGGATTCGACGGCGTGTGCTGGGCCGGTAGCCCGGAATTGCACGAGGGAACGAAGAGCCATGGACTGATTTTTGTCGGCGGCATGTCGTGCGGCAACGCGGCCGATTTTCCGCGCTTGCTTCGGGAACAGAAGGATGCTGGCGCGCATCACGTCAATGTGCAACTGGCGGACGAAGACACGCTGACGCCCGAAGCTCTCGGCTTGGCACTAGTGCTGATGGAGGAGGGCCACAAACTCGGTCTGGAACCTGCCGTCGAAGTGCATCGCGATACCTGCACCGAGACGCCGGAGAAAACTTACGCGCTGGCCGATGCGTATCAGAAAGCAACGGGCGAATTGTTGCCGATCTCATGGGATTTTTCTCATATTGCGGTTGTGAAACATCTTCGCCCGGACAATTTTGTTGAACAGATGATAGCGCGTCCCGATTTGATTCAACGCGCGCAGCAATTTCATTTTCGTCCGTTCAATGGCCATCACGCTCAGGTGCCGGTCACGGACGGGCAGGGGAATCTGACCCGGGAGTTGAAGGATTGGCTGCCCTTCGCGGAAGCGGTGCTCCGATGCTGGCTGGATGGTAACCGCGAATCCGGTCGCGAAATTCTCATCTGCCCGGAAATGGGGCCGGTGGAAGGCGGCTACAATCTTTCGACCCTGCCCAACAGTTGGGAGGATGCCAAAATCCTGCGCGGCGAGATTGATAAACTCTGGCGGAAAGTCACCGCGTAGGACGGCCGTGACGCCTGTCCTGCTTCCGTTTGTGTTCCCATGGCGAACAACCGAGCACGCGCTTGAAGACTCGGTGAAATTGCGGGTAGCTCCCGAAACCGGCCTCGAGCGCTGTCTCCAGCATTGTCCTGCGCTGGCCGGCGCCGTAAAGTTGCAGGAAGCGTTCAACCCGTTGCCGATTGCGGAAATCCACGAGCGCGACGCCGGTTTGTTGCTTAAACAGCCGGCTCAGGCGTGCAGGACTCAGCCCAGAGCGGCGGGCCAGTTCACCCAGGCTCAGTGCGGTGGTTTCGTCGCGAATCATCCGCGCGGCTTTCTCGACCGCAGGATGGATGTCTTGCACAGGAACATCGGTGGCATATTCGAAATGCTGCCACGCGGCCAGCAGCGCGTAGTCCAGGCCGGTGTTGAAATGTTCCGGCGACCCCTGCGCGGCGACAATTTGTGCAAATAATTCCTCCAGCCACACCAGGTCGCGCTGGGCCAGGCGGCGGCAAAATTCACCGGCCGGGTTGGCCTGCTGTAAAATTGTTGCGCTCGAATCCGTCGCAATCCGGCGCACGGCCTTCGGTTTAAAGACGCCAATCCACATCTCAAAGTCCGGCGATTGTTCGACGAGGACGTGCTCCTGGGCCGGAAAGAGCCAGAGCAGATCGCCGCGGCGAATCCGGTATTTGCGATTGGCCAGCAGATAGAGACCGGTCCCTTGCGTAACGAGATTAAACTCCAGCTCGGCGTGGCGATGCATGGCGTGCACGCGACCGAGGTTGCGGTAATACCAAAGATTCCCGGTCCGGTCCGGGGGGAGTTCAAGACGTTGGCGCATAAACAATTTTGTGGTAGGGCGCGTCACTCCGTGCGCGCCATCAAATATTTCAGGTTCACCGAGCGGCGCGCAGAGGACAGCGCGCCCTACCCTCAGCGACAAAAAATGATAACAAGACGCGGACAAAATGAGAAGCCCCGCCGGTGAAAATGTGATAAGGTTTGGCCATCATGAATATTATCACCGACGCCCAACGCAAACTGTACCAGACCGAAGGCTATATGATTTTGCCCGGGGTCATCCCGACCGACCTGCTCGAAATGCTGCGCGAGGAATGTTCCTACTACCTCGGCTATTACGATGCCCTGATGGATTCCAAAAATGTCCAGTCAGTCGGCATCACGCACCGCGGCAAGCGTTATTTCATCAACAACCGCTATCGGCTGAGCCAGCGGTTGTGGCAGTTTATTTTCAGCGACCTGATGTCGCGGGTCACCGAGGCGACAGTGGGTCCGGACGCCTGCCTGTTTCACGAACAATGGGTGGTGAAGGGAGCGGAGCAGGGGATGAAATTTTCCTGGCATCAGGACAGCGGTTACGTGAAATGGTACGACCCGGCCACCAACCACAAGCCCTACGTCACCTGCTGGTGCACGCTCGATGCCGTGAACGAGGAGAATGGCACGGTTTACATTTTGCCGCATTCCCGCGCCGGCACTCGCGGCAAAATCATTGACCACCACAAGGAAGAGGGCACCAATGACCTCATCGGCTACACCGGGCCGGATCCCGGCGACCCGTTGATTGTTCCCGCCGGCAGCATCGTGGCCTTCGACAGCTTCGTCTTTCATCGCAGCGGTCCGAACCGCACCAACCGGATGCGACGCGTTTATCTGCCGCAATACAGCGGCACGCCGATTCTGCGTCCCGACGGCAAACCCTGGGCGATGGCGACGCCGTTTCTCAAGGGCGGCAAAGTTGTCTACGACCACGCCGGCGATACCGAGGACAAATTCGGCCCGTTTCCGGACAAGAAGAAGGAAACGATCTGATATCTGTAGCGGCGGTCTGCGGCCGCCGCAATTTCCATTTGTTCGTTCAGCGACGCTCACCCAGCGCCGCTACAACCCATTGAATCGCCTGTCAAAAACCGCATGGTTTTCGTCCGTTATGAACTGGCTGATTTGACGGGGCTGGCGTAATATGGCGCGCACAATAATCCGCGCAGGCATGAATTCGGATTCCACAATTTTCAATCGCGATGGCCATCGCCTGATATGGCGCCGCAAAGAACAAACTCTTTGGGTCGAGCCGTGGGGGCCAGACTGCATTCGTGTCCGCGCTACCGTTCTGCCGGAGATGCCCGAACGCGACTGGAGTTTACTGCCGCCGGCAAAAGTGGCACAGGTGTCTCGCCTGTCAGTTTCAAACGGGCAGGATGCCCGTGCTACTGTTATCAACGGAAAGCTGACGGCGATCGTGGACGCTGACACCGGGCGCATCCGCTTCTTCAAAACCGGCAACAGCCAACCACTCTGCGAAGAAATTTTTGCCCGGACGAATTGTCCGCCGTCGCGTACCTTCAAATCGGTGGGCGGCGATTTGTACCAAGCCGAGGCATGCTTTACTGCGTTTATCGACGAGCGCATCTACGGCCTCGGTCAGCGGCGACATGGTTTGCTCGACCAGAAAGGCTGCGTGCTGGAATTAACGCATCGTAATTCGCAAATTTCGATTCCGTTCCTCGTGTCCAGCCGCGGCTACGGCCTGCTCTGGCACAATCCCGGCGTGGGCCGCGTCGAACTGGGCCGCACGCAGACACGATGGGTGGCCGAAGCCACGCGGCTGATTGATTACGTGGTGATGACCGGCGAAGGCTACGCGGACGTCATGGAACGATATGCGGATTTGACCGGCCATCCGCCGGTGTTACCGGAATGGGCGGCGGGTTTCTGGCAATGCAAACTCCGTTACCGGACGCAGGACGAGTTGCTCACCATCGCGCGTGAACACAAAAGACGCAGCCTGCCGATGTCGGTCATCGTGGTGGATTACATCCACTGGACGAAGATGGGCGAATGGAAATTCGACCCGGTCTGCTGGCCCGACCCGGCGGCGATGGTACGCGAACTGGACAAACTGGGCATCAAGGTCATGGTTTCCGTATGGCCGACGGTCAATCCCGACAGCGAAAATTACGGCGAGCTGGAGCGGCGTAACCTGCTCGTTCGTGCTGAGCGCGGGATGAACACGTTTATCCGTTTCACCGACACGAATGCCAAACACACCGTCATCTCGCATCTGCTCGACAGCACGTATCCCGAGGCGCGAAAATTTCTCTGGAGCAAACTCCGGGGAAATTATTATCGCCACGGCATCAAAGTGTGGTGGCTCGATGCCATTGAACCGGAGATGGCCGTTTACGACCACGACAATGTCCGTTATCACGCTGGCAATGGGCTTGAAGTCGGCTGTCTTTACCCGATGTACCAGCAACAGGCGCTTTATGAGGGGATGAAGTCGGCGGGCGAAAAAGAGATTATCACGGTGGGTCGCGCAGGTTTTGCGGGCAGCCAGCGGTACGGCGCGGCCATCTGGTCGGGGGACATTCATTCGACGTGGGAGGATTTGCAGCAGCAGGTCCGCGCCGGGCTGAACGTCGGATTGAGCGGCATTCCGTGGTGGACGACCGACATCGGCGGATTCTTCGGCGGTGAGATTGACACGCCGTATTTCCAGGAGTTGATTGTCCGCTGGTTCCAGTATGGTGCATTCTGTCCGCTCTTCCGTCTGCACGGCTGGCGCAACAGTTCGCTCGCGCATCCCGAGACCAGCGACCCGACACGCGGCGGGCCGAATGAAGTCTGGTCGTTTGGCGAACGGGCTTACAAAATTATTCGCGAGTTTCTTTTCCTCCGGGAACGCCTGCGGCCTTACATCATGAAACAGATGAAACTTGCCAGCGCCAAAGGCATACCACCCATGCGGCCCTTATTCTTTGATTTTCCTGATGATGCCGCTGCGCAAAGCGTGGATGATCAATTTCTGTTTGGACCGGATTTGCTGGTCGCGCCGGTGTTGCATTCCGGTGTGACGAAGCGAAAAGTTTATTTACCCGCCGGCGCAACCTGGGCGGAGGCGTGGACCGGCAAGAAATTCAAGGGCGGACAGACCATTGAAGCCGCTGCGCCGTTGGACAGGATCCCGCTGTACCTGCGGGATGGAACGAAGCTGCCGATTCGCAAATGAGATCGAAGCGCGTTTTCCCCTCACCCCGGCCCTCTCCCGTGAGGAGAGGGAGAAGCGTACTCCGTCCGGCAGAAAACCTACGACTGGATTGTGCGGGCGACTTTTGAGTTGACGGCTCGCATGGGAACGCTTTCATGAACCGCATCTCTTATCTCAAGCGTTTCAGCTACGCGTCGAGTGACATCGGTGGTCAACTCGTGTTCTGTGTCATTTCCTTTTATTCACTCTATTTTTACACGGACGTCTATGGAATCTCCGCCGCCGCAGCCGGCTGGATTTTGTTGATCGCCCGATTCACTGACGCGATTGATGCCCCGGTTTGGGGAATTATTTTCGACAAAACCCACAGCCGCTGGGGCAAAAGCCGTCCGTGGTTTCTGTGGCTTTGCGTGCCTTTCGCCACGTTTGGCGTGCTGACCTTCCTGACACCCGACCTCGGTTATACCGCCAAGGTTTGTTACGCCGCCGGCACTTACATCATCTGCAACATCCTCTACACGGGCATCAATACGCCGGTCACGTCCATCCTGTCGGCGTTGACGCCGAATCCGCAGGAACGGGTGATGCTGACCTGCTGGCGGATGTTTGGCTCGAAGCTGGGAGTGTTGGTGGTGAACCTGACGGCGCTGAAGCTGGTGGCCTGGCTGGGGCACGGCGACGATAAAAGGGGGTTTATGTTGACCCTGCCGATTTATGCAACCGGAACCATTTTGTTGTTTTTGCTCGCTTTCTGGAACCTGGAGGAAAAGGTAATTGAAAAAAAACAATCGCTGCCGATCAGAGCCAGTTTCGGGGCAATCCGCGGCAACTGGCCGTGGATCATCATCTTCGCGAGCAGCTTGCTGTTCTGGATCGCCTTTATTTCCCGCGTATCCACCGTGCCCTATTTTTTCGAATACACCATGCATCGCAAAGACCTCATTCCGCTGGCCAACGCCATGGATTTCACCTCACTCGCCACGGTTTTCTTTCTGCCCCGATTCTGCAAGTGCACGTCGAAGCGCAATGCCTGGGCCTTGGGATTGCTGGGGATGGTGGTCGGGCAATTCATCGTTTATTTGGGCGTGTGCCTGCATCATTCGCTGCCGTGGATTATGGCGGGTTGGGTCTTCGGGTTCCTGGCCAGCGGTTTTGCCATGGCCATGCCGTTTTCCCTGCTTTCCGACAGCGTGGATTACGGCGAATGGAAAACCGGCATCCGGGCGCCGGGTTTTTTGACCGCCATAGGGGCCGCCTTCTGTCTGAAGGCCGGCGCCGGTCTGGGCGGATTTCTGCCCGCCCGGATTCTCAAGGACTGCGGCTATGTGCCCAACGCGGAGCAGACGGCAACGTCCCTGAAGGGCATCGAGCTGGGTTTTATCTGGCTGCCGGCGGTGTTTTTTGCCCTCAGCATTGTCCCGGTCCTGTTCTACAAAAAATACGAAATGCTTGAGCAGCAAATTCACGCGGAGCTGGAAAAGCGGAGAAGTGTTTCCTCGACGACGGAGGGTAACTTGCGTGAGAATTACGGGACGGCTCAAGCCTGAAACCGGCATCGGTTACGAAGAAGTACCCGCGCCCGAGCGCAAACGAAAATGATGCAAAGGATATCAAGTTGGATTTGTGCCGGCTGGTTGCTGGCCGGGACCGCCCTGGGCCAATCGCCCGTAACCATCACCGTTGATACTCGGGCGCCCGGCGCTGCCATTCCTGACGATTTCGCCGGGCTGAGTTTTGAGATGCAATACGTTTTGCCCGGAACGAACGGGACGTATTTTTTCAGCCCGAAGAACCGGCCGCTGGTCGCCATATTCAAGACGCTCGGGATCAAAAACCTTCGCGTCGGCGGCAATACCGCCGACCGGCCGGGCGTCCCGGTGCCCGGGCCGGCCGATGCTGACAGCCTGTTCGCCTTCGCCAAAGCCGCGGGCGTGAAAGTGATTTACACCTTGCGCCTCCGCCAGGGCAGCGCGGAGAACGTTGTGCCCATCGCACGGTACATCGAAGAGCATTACTCCGCGCAACTCGCCTGTTTCGCCATCGGCAACGAACCCGACGTGTTTACCAGGGAATATCCGGTCTACCGCGATGAATGGGAAAAATACGTCGCGGCCATCACGGCAGTGGCGCCTGATGCAAAATTCTGCGGACCGTGCGCCACGCCCACACGGGTGGCTTGGTCGCGACAGTTCGCGGACGATTTCGCAAAGTCGGGTCTCATCGCCTACATTACGCAGCATGATTACCCCGGCGGCGACAGCCGGCGCGCCACCAATGCCGTCGCCGCCCGTGACAAAATGCTGTCGCCGGAGTGGCTCGCGCATTACGAGAAGTTTTACGAGGCGTTTGCCGCAGCTGCTGTGTCGAACAATTTGGCGTATCGGTATGACGAGGCGAACAGCTTTTATGACGGCGGCGCCGTGGATGTGAGTGACACGTTCGCCTCGGCGTTGTGGGGGCTGGATTTCCTGCACTGGTGGGCCGCCCACGGCGCCGGTGGCATCAATTTTCACACCGGCGACAAGGTGGCCGCCCGCGACATGAACAAGCCGTGCCGTTATGCCGTGTTTTGGACCGCCGACCAGAGATACAACGTTCATCCGATTGGTTACGCCCTCAAGGCATTTGAGCTGGGCGGCCATGGCCGCGTTCTGCCGCTGACGATTTCCAATGCAGACGCACTTGATCTGACCGCGTATGTGGTGCGCGGCGATGGCCGGCAACTTTTGGTGACCATCGTCAACAAGGAGCACGGCCCGGAAGGACGCAATGCCGAAGTGACGATCAGCGCGGCGGGAATTTCGGGCCGGGGCAGGCAGATTTTCCTGTGTGCGCCTGACGGCAATGTGGCGATGAAAACCGGCGTTATGCTGGGCGGCGCGCCCATCACGGACAACGCTTCGTGGAAGGGGAAATGGACTTCGATTAAAAGCGCCAGTGCCGGTGAATGCGTGGTGATGGTGCCCGCCGCAACAGCCGCGGTTGTGCAGCTTCGCCTCAGATAAATTTGACCTTGGCCAGGCTGAATTCCGGGTCAAAAGTCATTCACCGGAGACTGTTATCACAATGGTGCGGCGGCGCGGTTTGAGGTCGCATTCCAGGTGGAAGATTTGCTGCCAGGTGCCCAGTACCGGTTTCCGATCGGCCACCGGCACGGTTAACGACGGTCCGAGCAGCGTCGCCTGCAAATGCGAATGGCCGTTGCCATCGTGCCAGGCCCGTTCGTGGCCGTACTGGCGGCCGGGCGGAATGAGTTTGTCCAACAATTCCGGCAGGTCTTCGAGCAGGCCCGGCTCGAATTCGATTGTGCCCAGCGCACCGGTGCTGCCGACATTGAACACGTGCGCTGTGCCGGCGCGTATCCCGGACTCGTGAATGATCCGCTCTACGTCCGCTGTCAGGTCGTGCATTTGCCGATGACCCCGGGTTTCCAACAGGATTTGTTTCTGGTAGATCATGCCCTTCTCATGCGCGGAACGGAGCCGGAAGGCAAGTCTGATGACACGCAAATCCGATGTTCGAAATCTGAAATCCGAAAGAAGCCCGAACTCCGAATTTCCAAAAGACGATTGTCCGGCGCCGATTTTTGGGATTCGGCATTCGGATTTCGGATTTGAGTCGAAAAGGCGTAAGGCAGGTCCAGAGGGAGGCGCATACAGGAGTTGCCAGTCGCCCCCAAAAATTGTATCTCCAGAATGTGGGCCGGACGTATCATTTCGACTGTCCGCATTGCCAATACCGGGCGTGTGTTTCCGGCGGCGCCGACGCCGGTCTGAACTGCGCCGTGCAAACTATCGTCTGTCTCGATTGCCGCCAGCTTTTCGACGTATTCACCCGCGTCCGGCTGCCTGCGGACCAGGATGCATCTGTTCCCGCCGGTGTTCCGGCCAGGTCCGGCCGCAAGTTGTTGCCCGCGGGCATTATCATACCGCCTCTCAGGCTGCTGGAAAATGTCTGGAGCGCCTTCTCAGCGACGCGACGATCCAGGGGGCCGGGGAAGCAATGGCGTTGGGAAAATGTAAAACCGATTTGTCCGGTGGTCGGTTCACACCGGTTTAAAATCTGGAACGCACCCGGCCGATGCCCGCGTTGCGGCAATTACCTCGAGCAAAATGGTTTTCCCTGGCGCTTGTGGGACTGAATGGGAAGACCGAAATCCGAAGGTCGAACCCCAAAAGACGCCAGAAGCCCGAATGCCTGAATCGCAAACAATTCGATCGTAGTATGCTGTTTAGTTTCGGGCGTCGGGAAGTCGGATTTCTTTCGGATTTCGGATTTCGGTCTTCGGATATCAACTCCTGCTTGATGACAAATCCAATAAGCGCGTTTCCGGGATTTGATCAGTGATAATCAATCGGGCCAGGTTTATCCAGCGTTGACAACGGTCGAGCACGATGCCATCGGAAGTCGCAATGATTTCGTCGGTATGTGACAGGACATGGTCGGGACTGAACGTGAGTTCCACGTCCATTTTCCAGCCTGCCACGGCTGCGGCTTCGAGGATGGCGGCCTTGAGGCGCCCGCTGTTTGACACCGGTTTGTCGAGCCACCAGCGGCAGCAACTCACGCCCCATTTTGCGGCGGTTTCGCCGATCAGGCGCAGGACAGGAAGCGTCTCGGTGACTTTGCGATAGCGCCGGTGGATGCCGGCAATGTCGCGGCAGCAACCATCGCGGCAAAGCAAAACAATTCCGCCAGCCAACGCACTTTCGAGGACGGTCAGCACGTTGTAACCGTCCAGCCAGAGTTCGCGTCCCGCCAGGCGCCCGGGTTCAACGCAGAGGCGGCGTCGGCGTTGGACGTCCTCGTCTGCGCAGGCGTAGCGGGAGACGGCATTGCGCTGGCGGCTGGTGAGATTGTGACGGTTGCCGACGAGTTCAACGGCGGAACGTGCGGCATAGCCGTGGTCCAGTAACCAGCAGAGGTCGGCGGCGGCGCCGCGCAACGCGGGAAGCTGCCGCGCGGCGAAGAGCCGTTCGTCCTGCGGAGCCAACCCGCGATGTGTTTGATGCCGCGCCATGATCAGACATTGAACTCAAATCCCCTCGCCCCGGCCCTCTCCCCGCTGGGGCGGGGCGAGGGAGTGATTATTCACTGGGTGACCGGGACGGCGTTGATTTCGATCTGGTTGGTGTTGGCAATCACCGCCGTTCCGACGATTCGCGAATTCGACAGCAAGTTTTGTTGCGATGTGTTTGCGGCCGATGGCTGAATCTGGTATGTCCCCGCACCGCCGCCGCCACCGCCGGTGCCGCCGAACGCCCCGAAAGAATTGCTGACTTGGGCCGTTTGCGGCGAGACAGTATTCGCCACAAAATTGCCCGTGAACACAACTTTCTGGTTCAACGTCCGGTTCATTCCCGCCACGCGGAAGAAATAGTTTTGGTTCGGCGACTGCTGGTTTTCGGCCGCTTGACCCGGCTTGTCTTGAGCTCGCGGCAATGCACCCGCCGTGGCAAACGAGTCCGCTGAAGCCGGTTCGTTACGAACCGTAACCGTTTCGGGCCGCGCGGAGCCAAGGTAAACCGAGCCGTCCCGGTCCACCACGGAAATGGCATTGCCGTTTTGTTGCATCTGGAATGATTGCAGGACCGGCGTGGCTTGAGCCGATGAGACATTGTTTTTGAAATTATTTTGCAGACCGGAAACGCCCGCCTGAACGAAATTTTGAGAGGCGGCAAAGTTCAGTTGACTGGAATTCGTTTGTGCCACGAGCCGGTCATAAAACCGGTTTTGAGACAGGGCGCCGGAATTTTCGAGCGCCGGCAATTTTCCGGAAATTGAGCCGTTCAACGAAGAGGTTGATTCAACCTCACCCAAAGAAGTCGCGCCAATCGGCGCTGGCGTTGCCACCGGCTCGGATTTGGCAATTTCAAGTTGTCGGCGCGCCGGCTCACTCACGCTCCGGGCCGGTGCTCCGGAAGCGGTTGTATTGAGTTGTTCTTTGCTCTCAGCCAGTTTTTGCACTTCCAGAACGGGTGGGGTGACAGCGGGAGTCGCCGCGACTGCCGGTGCCGCGGTGGCTGGAATTTCCGCAGTCTGTTCGCGGCCGGCTTTGTCCGCCAGGGCAAACTCAACCGGTATTTGATTCGTCAGTTCCGTCAACCGCGCACCGGTCACGGTTTCGACACGGCCGTCGGCGAACAGCACGGCGTGGTGTTTTTCATCACCTGCTGAATACGCAAGCACCGTATTGCTCTGCAATTCGTCCAGCTTTTTGCCGGCACCGGCATAGACAAAGGGTTTGCCGGTCGCCGGGTCAAACAAAATCCCCCCCGAATTCAACACGTTCGTCACCTCGTTGAGCGAAGCCGGCAACACCTCCTTGTTATCTTCGGCGAACTGGCGGGTTGCCACGCCGATTTCCCTGAGGTTGCTCATTGCGCCGAGACTTTGCGCCCTGTGTTTCGCCGAGTTCAATGAGGGCAGGAGCAATGACGCGCCAAGAAAGGCAATTGCCACGATGGACAACGCAAACACCAACCGCCGCCGGAACACGGCGAAGAACAGCAGGAACAAACTGTCTTTGCCGCCTTCCTCCGGTGCAGCAGAATGCCGCCCGTCCCCCGTAGCAGTGCCACTGCGGAGGGTCGACGCGGCTTCGCTCTGCAAAGCGTGGCGATTGGCTGGATGCAGCTTCAGCGGATCGCCCGCATCGCCGCGGCGTTTTTGTGCGTAAGCCCGCAGCAGCTTTTCAATTTTCCGTTCCGGTTCCATCGTTCATTTAATTAGACGGGAAAACACCCGGATTTTCCCGCGCAAAAATTCCGCGCGCGATATCCTCGAGCCGATCCAGGCATTTGCTCAGGCGCGAACTGACCGTCTTCGGATTCAGCTTCAACGTCGCGCTTAATTCCTCGTAACTCAAGTCGCCAAAATAGCGCAATTCGATGATTTCGCGGCACGGCTCGCCGAGCCGGTCCAGGGCTTTTCGCACGCCGGCCATTTGTTCGGCATTCATCAAAAATTCATCCGGGCCGGGCGCGTTCCCCGGCGGATCGGGCGCGAGGCCGGTTTCCGGATCATCCGCCTGCAACGAGACTGGCGCCTGCCCGCCGCCGCGTTTGGCGGCCAGCCGTTTTTCGCGGTAATCGCGCGCCTTGTTGGCGGCAATGCGGAACAGCCAGGTCTGAAATCGGCTTTCGCCATGGAAATCAGCGAGGCTCTTGATGACGGACAGGAAAACTTCCTGGCAGATTTCCTCGGTATCTTCGCGGGTGAAATCGGACGAGAGCTGGAAAATGAAGCGCCCCGCTGCCGCGTAATGCAGGTCGAACAACTCGTCCCACGCGTCCGCTTCGCCGCGACGGCAGCGCGCCAGCAGTACTGCTTCTGCCGCGCCGGAGCTCCTGAGCGAAGGCGGGTCCGAATCCATGCGGCTTTGACTTTATTTCAACAGCCGCCGTTTGAACAGAATTCTTGTGAGGTTAATCCCACGATACACACGGAAATAATTCTCCGGACCAAACGCGGAGTTTTCGAGAACAAATCCTGGCCTGCGTATCATTTCCTGGTTTCGCAATCTGGCGGAGCATTTTCCGCTGCCTTCCGTCTGACCAAGCGTGAACAGGCCGTTTGAGCGCGTGAAAATTTCACATTCCGCGTGCAGTTCACGCAGATTCTCCGAAACGGTCACCGGCGATTCGCGCGGAAATCACGGTTTTTCCGTGAGATTGCAGCGCGGCACAGCTTATGCAACCCTATGTTTATTGAAGCGAACTTCATTCGCCGGTGTTCAACTTTTAACCGCGGGAATCGCTATGAGAAAAGCTATCGTGAGTCTTCTGGTTGGTTTGCTGACTTCTGCAACTTTTGCCCAGTCCATCCCCCAAACCGGCCTGGTCGGTTGGTGGCGAGCCGAGGGCAACGCGCAAGACAGCGCGGGCAGGCACGACGGCACGCTGCCTTCCGGCATGAGTTATGCCCGCGGCAAAATCGGGCAAGCCTTTAATTTCGATGGCCGAGGCCATGGGGTCTGCATTCCCGACAGTCCGGATTTCGTCCTGACCAATGCGCTGACCGTCGAATGCTGGATTTATCCCCGGCAGGTCGGCGGCTTCATTTTCTTCCGTGGCGATGACCGGCCGGCCCTGGACCCCTGGCAGTTGGACATGGACACGGCGGGGTTCGTCGGCTTTCAAATCATGGATGGCCAAAATCGTGTCGCGCGCATTGAAGCACCGATTCAACTCAATCAATGGCAGCACTTGGCCGCGACCTTCGGCGCGCGCGGGAACCTGCGACTTTATGTCAACGGACATCTCGCCGCCCAGACCAATACCACCCTCAAGCCGTTGGGTGAACTTGACCCAGCCCAGACTCCGGGCCTGGGCATCGGCAATGTTGAAAGTGTCAATTACAACCACCCGTTCAACGGGATGATTGACGAGATAGCGCTGTATTCGCGTGCGTTGAGCCAGCGCGAGATTCAAGCGATTTATCATGCTGGCAGCAGGGGCATGACACTTGCGCGCAAAACTGTTTCCCCCTACGGCAAATTGATCTTTCGTGAAATCCGCTACGCCGGCAGGTTGACCGACGACGAAGCGCGGTTCACGCTGAATATTGACGCCGAGGCCGTGGCCAGTGGCGCGAGTTCGGCGCCATTGCTTGAAGGCGACGTGGCGGTGTTACCGGTGAAACTGCCGGATGCGCTGCAAATTGTCCGCGAAGGTGACCACTATCTGCTGGTCGCGTCGCGTCCGGGTCATTTTCAATTCAAGCTCGAGGTCGCCGCCAAAATCCGGCGCGAAGAACCGTGGAACGAAATTTCGTTTTTCGGACCGGCCGCGACTATCGCCTCGGTTACTGCCCGGGCCGCCGGCACGAACACGGAAGTCCAACTGCTCAACGGCACATTGCTGGAGGTCGCCCGGACCAACGGCGTTTCGCGTGTGACCGGTTTTCTCGGCGCCGACCAGACGGTCGCCTTGCGCTGGCAAGGCCGGGTGACCGAGGTCGCGCGCAAGGCGCTGCTCACGGTGGATTCCACCATCGCCGCGCAAATCACACGAACCGTCATCAAATACACCAACCGGTTTCATTATGACGTTATTCAAGGCAATGCCGCGCAGCTCACCCTCGCATTGCCGGCGACGCAGGCGCTCACGCGGTTGGAAGGCGACCAAATCCGCGACTGGCACACAACGGCGGAAGGTGGCCGTCAGACGCTGAGCATCGAATTCATCAAGCCGATTGAGAACACCTACGATCTCACGATCTATTCCGAGCAGGCCGTTTATAGTGGGACGGGCGTCGCGCCCGTCACCAGCGGCGGAGCCGGCGGAAGGAGCGAGTTGCCGCTCACGCTCTCTCGTTCATCGAATGGGCAGGATGCCCGCGCCACTTTGGAACCGCCGCAGCCGCTAAACGTTGAACGTGAATCCGGCGCGCTGACCGTTTCCGCCGAGGACGCGCTGGTCGAAATTGCCTCACTCGCCGGTCTGCGCCAGGTCAATGCGCCGGACAATGCCGTCGCCGCCTACCGGTTCAACGCGCGGCCTTTCACGCTGGCACTCAGGCTCAAACCCATCGAACCCGTCATCAGCGTTACCGACCGGATGAACGCCCGGCTGGAAGAAACGCGGCTGGTGATTTCCCACGGCATCGCGCTCAACGTCGAAAAAGCCGGCATCTACGCGCTCGAATTAACGCCGCAGCCCGGGTTCGCCGTGGCTGATGTGCACGGCGATGGCGTGGAAGATTGGAAGACGAGCGATGGCAAACTCCAGGTAAGTTTTAACGCCCGCGTGCTGGGTACGCGCCGGCTCGACGTGCAATTGGAACAGGCGCTTAAGAATTTTCCGGAACAAATCAGCGTCCTGCCCTTGCGCGTGACCGGCGCAACGAAAGAGACGGCGCAGGTTGGCGCGGCTTCCTCTGCCGGAATCCGGCTCAGGACCGGTACGCTTTCCGGCCTGCGCGAGATTCCGGTGAACCGGCTGCCGGACCGCACGGATGAAATCCTGGCTTACACTGCGGAACAGCCCGACTGGCAATTGTCCATCGCCTGCGAACGTCTTACGGCCCGGGTCGTCGCCGATGTCTTCAATCTGGTCACGATCGGCGACGGCATCGTGGGTGGCAGCGCGACGATACGATACAGCCTGGTGAACCAGGGCGTGCAGGAATTCAAGATCCGCGTCCCGGTGCAGTTCAAGAACGTTGAGTTCACCGGCCCGAACATCCGACGCAAAGAATTGAGTCAAGCGGCCGGCACCAACGAAGTGGTTTGGACGATTGGTTTGCAGGACAAGGTTTGGAACGGTTACACACTGGTCGTCACCTACGATTATCCGTTTGATCCTGCGAAGGGCGGGGCGACCCTGCCGGTCGGCGGTATTCACACGGTGGAAGCGGAACGTGAGACCGGTTCCATCGCTGTCACCACCGCAGCCAATCTGCAAATCAACCCGCAGACCGTGGGCGAAACGCTGCATCGTGTGGACGAGGCCGAGTTGTCAGCCGCCGACCGTTCCTTCATCACCCGCGCGGTTGTGCTGGCCTGGCAGTACACGGGCGACCAGTACGATCTGGCACTGGATGTAAAGCGCTACGCCACGGAGCCGGTTTTGGAGGCTGTGGCCGACCGCACGCAAATCACCTCGGTGCTCACCGAAGCTGGCGAGATGCTGACCGAGGCCTCATTCATGGTGAAGAACAACGAGAAACAATTCCAGCGCTTCCAACTGCCGAACGACGCGCGGCTGTGGGGTTGCTACGTCAATGGCCAGCCGGCCAAGCCGGAACGCGACAACGATTGGGTGCTGGTGCCGCTGCCGCGCGACGTGGACCGCGACCAGGCCTTCGCCGTGGACATCATGTATGCGCAGACGAACGGGGCCCTGGCGGCGCATTGGTCAAAAAATCTCGAACTCAACGCGCCGCGCACCGACGTGCCAAACACCTACGCGGAATGGCAACTTTTCGTGCCGCCATCTTTCCGGCTTTCCCATTTTGGCGGTAGCATGAACATCGCCCAGGGTACGACTTACGGGATGCTCGACGCGTGGGAAAAGTTCCTGGCATTTTATGGCGAAGTGTTGCGTGAAGCGGGCGGGGCGATTCTGTTCATCGGGTTGCTGGCGTTTCTCGTTATTGCGCTCGTTATTTCTGCGGTCCGTCGCGGCTGGAACGGCGTAATAACCTTGCTCGCGGTGGTCGCCATCCTGGCGGTGCTGGGAGCAATGCTTTTGCCGGCTCTCGCGGGCGCCAAGCGTCGGGCACAACGCATCAGCTCGGTCAACAGCCTGCACCAGATCGGACTGGCCGCGCTCACCTTCGCCGGGGACAACGGCGACCGCCTGCCGCTGTCGTTCGACGAAATGAAGAACGAACTGGGCACGGACAAGGTCCTGTACGACACCGAAACCGGCCAGCGTTTTACCTACCTCGGTGGCGGCATGTCGCTGGACGCGCTCAAACCGGATTCCGTGCTTGCCTACAGTCCGATTTTCAATGGCCATTGCGAAGTGCTTTTTGCCGACGGCAGCGTGCAGCAGATGACCGCCGAAGGGTTCGCCCAGCTTTCCCAACGTGGTCTGGTGCAACCTGCCACACCGCAGGAAATCGCCGCGCAACAGCAACGACAGGCCGTTGCGCGCGGACAATTTGTTGAACACCTGGCGGAAAAGCCGGCCCCGGCAACCACAGCGCCCGCAGTTCCAACGCCGCCGCATAAGCTTGATGGAGGAGTTTATTCTGCAAATGTCGTCGGCTATGCGAATGTGGCTGGCGCTGGTGGCGAGCCGTTGACGGTAACAGCAACCGGAGTGGGAGCTTTGGCCGGTCGAGCAGTTGAGGCCGTCCCTCCGCCTGTCGTTGCCGGCATTCGCTCGCTGCGCATCGAATTGCCGCAGACCGGCCAGCCGTTCCTGTTCACGAAAGTGCTTAACATCCGCGACGAACCGCTTTCCATCCGCGCCCGTCTCATGGCGTTGCACACTTTTCAGACCATACAAATGGTGTGGCAGGCGGTAGCGTTCCTGATTGGCCTCGCCGTGTGGTGGTGGCAGTGGCGGCGGGCGGACCGGAACAGTTTCATCCTCACCATCGCTCTGGCATTAATCATCGGTTCGGTGTGTAGTCTGCTGGTCCAATGGCGCGCGTTGCACGACGCGCTCATCGTCGGCTTCCCGGTGGTGACCCTGGCGGTCATCGCCTGGCTGGTCTGGCGTTATTGGCCTCGCAGCCACACCCCGCCATCGTCCGAACCGCCGCCTGTTAAACCGCCCGCAGCGGATTCCAGTCTACCGCCGGTGATGGCTGCCATTGTCCTGATGTTCGCGTTGAGTTTGAGCAGTGCGACTGCCGCAGATTCCAAAAGCAACCGTAGCCAGTCGCCCATCGCCGATTCATCGATCGTCTCGGCCAATTATTCCGGCACCGTGAACGACCGCGTGGCGTTGCTTGATGCGACGCTGCAAATTTCCGACGGGAAAGCTGGCGAGGTCGTTCCGCTTTTCGGTGACGACGTGGCAGTGCAGCAGTTCGCTGTCAAAAACGGCAACGCCGATCTCGTCCGCGCCGGCAACGATATAGCCGCGCAACTCAAAAGCCGCGGCAGCGTGACGCTGCAAATCAAAATGCTGGTCAAAATCGCCGGCGACGTGACCAAACGGCGGCTCGCGTTCGGCATTCCGCCGGCATTGTCCAGCCGGGTCGCGCTGGCGCTGGGCGAGTCCGAGGCCGACGTGGATTTTCCGACGGCGGTATCGTTTAAACGCGTTCTCGATAAGGACAAAACGCGCGTCGAAGCCGTCATTGGTTCCGGCGACCGTGTTGAACTGCTCTGGACGCCGCGCGTGAAACGGGCCGCAGAAGTGGCCGCGACGATTTTCTGCCGGAACGCCTCGTTGGTGACTATCGGAAGTGGCGTGATCGGCGTGCGCGCCAAATTGGATTACCAGATTACGCAGGGCGAATTGCGCCAGGCGCGGGTGCGGTTGCCGGCCGGCCAGCGCCTGCTACGGGTTGAGGGAAAAGAAATCCGGACGTGGGAAATTAAACCCGGGAGCGCCGGCATCCTGCCGGCGAATTCCCCCAGAGACGCATCGCAACACGCCGGCGAGACGCCGGCGCCCCCGGGCGGGCAGATCCTCATTGTGGACTTGCTCAGGGGAGTTTCATCTTCGTGGGGGTTGGCCATCGAAACGGAAGCGGGCTTGGGTGCATTGCCGGCCACGGAACCGATAGCCGTGCCGCACGCGCTCGACGTGAAACGCGAGACCGGCCTGGTAGCGCTGCAAGGAACTGAGGAGTTGGGATTGTCGGTTGAGTCGGCGTCCGGCCTGGAGCGCGTGGACGCAGAGGAATTCTCGCGGGTGTCCGCCGACAAGCCTGGCAAATTATTCAGCGTATTCCGGTTTGCGGGTCCGGAATTTGCCTTGCGCGTGCGGGCGGAAGTCGTCCAACCGGAGATTGAAGCGGTAACGCGGAACAATTTCCGGGTAAACGCCGAGCAGGTCTCGCTTTCGGCCGCGATTGATTACAACATCAAGCGGGCCGGTCTGTTCGCGTTGCGCGTCGCTTTGCCCGATGGTTATCGTGTCGAGCGGGTCACGGGAAACAACATTCTGCAATACATTGAGCGCACGGGAGGCGCTAGGACGGAAACCGGCGTTTCGGGCCAACGCATCCTGGAAGTCACGCTCAAAGAGCGCACAAGTGGCGCTTACACGTTGGGCATCGAGCTTACGCGAAATTTCGAACAACTGCCAAAATCACTGGCCATCGCCGGCGTGCACCCGCTTGACACGGCGAAGCTTACCGGCTTTGTCGCGGTTTCCGCCGAGCCGGGCGTGGCGGTGAAAACGGAATCTTTCGATGCGTTGACGGAAATTCCGGCGGTGTCGCTCCCCGATTATGCAACGGTTGCCGCGTCGGGCAGTGTGTTGGCCTACAAATTCATTTCGCCGGAACCGAAAGCGGCGCCGGAATGGAATTTAAGTGTGACGACCGAAACGGTGGCCGCCTGGGTACGCGCCGAAGCCGTCAACACTTTCACCTTCACGGAAACGCTCGTCAGCGGGCGTGCGCTGGTGCGCTATGACATCGCCAACGCGCCCGTGAAGGAACTGCGCGTGAAAGTCCCGGCTGAATTCAAGAACGTCGAGATTTCCGGCCCGAACATTCGCAGCCGCGCGCAGGACGGAAATGTCTGGCGCGTGGACCTGCAAAGCCCGACGCGCGGTTTCTACGTCCTCACGGTCACGTGGGACCAGCCGCGTCCGGCCAGGGCTGGCACCATGGAACTCACCGGTGTTTCGGCCGAAGGTGTGGAACGCGAAACCGGCCTGCTGGCCATCTCGGTCCCGCAAAGCGGGACGCCATTACAGGTGAGCGAGTTGAACGCAACGGATTTGCAGCGCGTGGACACAAGCGATTTCCCCGACTGGGCCGGCAACCCGGATCCGGCGACTGCACTGGCGTATCGTTATGCGCGGCCGGGTTACAAACTTGCGCTCGACGTGCGGCGGTTCGATGAAGCGGAGGTTCTGCAGGCCCTCGTGGACAATGCGCAATTCACCAGCGTGGTCGCCGACGACGGCCAGATGATGACGGAGATGTCGTTGTCCGTGCGGAACAACGGGCGTCAGTTTTTGGAAATCGAACTGCCTCCCGGCGCGACGAACTGGTCGGCCTTCGTCGCCGGCCAGCCGGTGCAACCGAGTTTGCGCGAAGGCAAATTGCTGCTCCCCATCCAGCAATCCGGCGCCGACGATGGGGCTATGTCAGTGGAATTGACCTACGTCGGCACGAACACTTTCCCGCGCGGCCACGGGACGGTCGGATTCGTGTCACCTAGATTCGACGTACCGTTGAAGAACGCGCGATGGGAAATTTATCTGCCGCCGGATTACGATTATCAGGATTTTCGGGGCACGATGACCCGCGAAGCGGCAACAAAGGAAGCGTCTTCGGCCAGTTTTTCCACTCTCGACTATTGGCACATGGAACAGGCCAATAAGAAACAGACGGAAGCCGAAACGTTGCAAGACGTGAGCTTGGCTCGTCAGCAGTTGGCCGGTGGCAACGTGCGTGAGGCCAATGCATTTTACTACCGGGCCAAAGCGAAGTCCGCCAAGGGAGTGGCTGGGGGCGAAGACGTGAAGGAGCTCGAAAAAGACTTGCAGGGCGCCCAGGCCAGCAATCTCATCAATGCCCAGAGTGATTTCAGTTGGCGCAACGGCGGGCAAATTCCCGCCGACGTCAACGCACCGGTGCAAAATCAGATTGTTTTGTCCTATGACAACGCGGCGGCGGAGCAACAGTCGCTGAAATTGGCGCAGGCGCAGGAGATCGTGGCCGTCCAGGTGCAGCCGCTACACGTGAATCTGCCGGTGCGCGGAGTCCGCTACGCGTTCACCCAGGTTTTACAGACGGAACCCGGGAAGCCGATGACGATTCAAATGCTGGCCGCGAACACCAAAGCTGTCAGTTGGCCGAAACGCGGATTGACGGCGGTGGGAGCGTTTCTTGTTCTCTGGGGTTTTGTCGCCATCGTCTCAAACGTTACCCGCCGCCACCAGCCGTTGGACAGTTACTGAACCGCCTTCCTGGCGTTTGCACCTCAATTCAAGCGGCTTTGAAAAACGTGGGAGTTTTTTCATTTGGTCAACGTTGGGGCACAATTCGACAACCGCACCGTTTTTCTCCCTCTCCTCCCCAAAGGGAGGAGAGGGGCGGGGTGAGGAGGTGCAATTTTGGACCTCAAATTCCCTCATCCCGGCCTTCTCCCCGCTTGGGCGGGGAGAAGGAGTCATTTTCCTCTGATGCCGGTTCCAAGCTGCGCCCTCAACGCTTCGCGCAATCACAGATTGATTGACGTGCAGAAAAATAAATCTAACTTTGTCCCCTGTTTTCCGCATGAAGCTCGGGCTTGGACTTTATCGGCACCAACTGAACCCAGAGCATTACCGCTTTGCCCGGCAATGCGGTTGCACCCACCTCGTCATTCATCTGGTGGATTACTTCCGTTCGTCTCGCAGTAACCAGCCGGGCCCGTCCTCCGTAGCAGCACTGCGGAGGGTGGATGACCAACCCGTCGGCGACGATTCGGGCTGGGGCCTGGCGGGCGATCCGGACCGGCTCTGGACTTACGAGGAAATCGCCGCGATTAAAAAGGAAATCAACGCCGCCGGTCTGGAATTGGAGGCGATTGAAAATTTCGATCCGGCACATTGGCACGACGTGTTGCTCGATGGGCCGAAGAAGCTGCAGCAGCTTGAAAATCTCAAAACCATCATCCGTAACGTTGGCAAGGCGGGCATTCCGATTTTTGGCTACAACTTTTCGATCGCCGGTGTCGCGGGGCGCGTGAAAGGCCGGTTTGCCCGCGGCGAAGCCGAGGCGGTGGGTATGGACGGTCCGCTGGATAAACCGCTGCCCAACGGTATGGTGTGGAACATGGTTTACGACCGGAACGCCGCTCCGGGCACGGTACCGTCCGCGACACCGGAACAACTCTGGCAACGGCTCAAGGACTTCCTCGACGCGCTGGTTCCGGTGGCCGAGGAAGCCGGGGTCACGCTGGCGGCGCATCCCGATGATCCGCCGTTGCCCACCGTCCGCCAGCAACCACGGCTGGTCTATCAACCGCAGCTTTACCAGAAGCTCATTGACCTCAAGTCCAGTCCGCGCAATGCGCTGGAATTTTGCGTCGGCACACTGGCGGAAATGGCTGTGCAAGGGCAGGGTGACCTTTACAACGCCGTGGAAACCTACAGTCGGCAGGGCAAACTGGCTTACATACACCTGCGCAACGTCCGCGGCCAGGTGCCGTACTACAAGGAGACGTTCATTGACGAGGGCGACGTGGACATCCTGCGCGTCCTGCGGATTTTGAAACGGAACAACTTCAACGGCGTCATCATTCCCGACCATGCGCCGCAGATGAGCTGCGCCGCGCCGTGGCACGCCGGCATGGCCTACACGTTGGGTTACCTGCGAGCCAAGATGCAAGCCCTCGCGAATGAAGGCTAACGCCGAGGGGTCAGTCCCGCATTTCGATTAATTTGGCGGTTGACAGCTAGTACTAGCGGCAGACACTGCCAGCATGGCCAGAAAGTTGGGTATGGAAATACGCATCCAACCCTCTACGCCTGCGCTGAGAACGGAAAATAATGCAATATGCGGGACTGACCCATTTACAGAAGAATATTGCTTATGTGCAAATATACAGTTCATCGGTGGATGAATCTTTGCCACACACGACCGACTGCACTCATTATCATTTTTGTACTGATGAGCCCTGCTCTTGGTTGTTACAATCCTGCCCGCCACAATATGGAAAGCATGATCCAACGTGCACAAAAACAATTCTCGCCTAGCGAACTGCAATCCGCGGTAGTCAGCGTATGCACGACGAATAATGGCGATTTCATCCCTGACCAAAATCTACCGCATGAAATACTCTCTCTCTCAGATGCTAAACCTGTCGCTGCCTACGTAACCGCAGACGCACAAGGAAATGGCACATTGGTTGTTATCTGGGGAGGGATGGAGGGGTGGGGAGTTGGTGTTTGTCCACCGGGAGGGCTTTTAGACACCAACATGGATGCACATATCTGGCGTTGGAGCGATGGCGTGTTTTTCTTTTGGGGGAAAAATTAAATTGTAAAGGGGTCAGTCCTCACTATTGACAGTAAGGTTGGTTGTTCGGAGCGAAGCCTTACCGGAGTTCCGAACACTGATGGCGCGGCTGGCGAATTGTGTCACCGTTTGATACTCCAGATTCGGAATTCGCCGCTGCAATGCAGCAGGCCCAGCAGATACAACAGCCCGTCGTAATAACGGTGCTGCCCCGCCGGTATCGGTGTATTCCACAACGCCTCGGCGAATTGCCGCGAGCGCGGATGCGTCGCCGCCAGGCAGGCCACGGCATTCATCGCCACCAATCCGGGTGAGTGGTCCTGGCTCAATTGTTTGCCGTCCAGCGTAAATTGATTTCCGTAAGTTGACATGCCTTGAGACTCGAAGAACGCCTGCAGGCGATCGCTCAACTGCCGTTCCCGGACATCCCCGCCCCACCACGACCAATCCACTGACCAATTCATCACGGTGCGCCAGGCGTCGAATCCGAAATCGGCGCTGTGCGGGTTCCAGTCGGCGGCCCAGGGTGTGCCATCAAAATTGGCATAATCCGGTGTGAGGCCCGTGACGGGGTGCGCCGTGCGTTGGAAGAAATCGCGGCTCGCCGCCGCGGTTTCCGTCCAAAAAGCCCGGTCGTTCGCCGGCCCCCAAAGCGCCCATAATTCGTAAAACGCGGGCAAATGATAAGAAGGATCGGTGTGGTTCCAGTTTTTTGTGTCGGGCGTGAAGCGGACCATTTTATGTTCCGGCTCAAACAGCGCGCCGGCCGTGACCGGTCCGCCGGCGGTCTGGCCGGTGATGAGTGCCCGGTGCCGCATGTCGGTGAGCAACCGGTCGGCCTCGGCCTGATAATTATAAATTCCGTCGCCGTTGCCCCAGCGGTTGGCGGCGAAGTAAAGGGCCATGGCGAAATACTCCTCGCCGTCCGGCGCGGGCATGGCGTCATTGGACACGCCGTTGGTGTTCATTGACCATGAGAAAAAGCCGCAGGCGGGGTGGGCTGGCGAGCTGTGGTACATGTGCGATTTGGCCCAATTCCAAATCGCGTTGAACTCGGCTTTTTTATTCAACTGCACGGCAATCATCATCCCGTAGGACATGCCCTCGGAACGCACGTCCGCGCTGCCAACGTCACGAATGCAGGACTGCGGACCCTGAGTGTTGGCGTCGGCGGGATAATAAACCGCCTGAGTGTCGGGGTCGCCGTGAAACAATTGTTGGAACGCAGCGGCAATTTTTGCGGCCACTTCCGGTTGCGAATGGCCGGCCTCGATGAAGAGATTACGGTAATGCCCGCTCGCATACGCGCCGGGCCGGGGATTTCGGAAACTCCGGAATGGCCTCGTAAAAAAGTTGAGGATCGAATTCACTCCAAACTTCATTCCTTTCGCCATCGGCTGTGATTCCCTAGCCATGGGCTTGACTTAGTGCAAGCGGAGGTTGCCTGGAGCAACGATGCCGTCGGCATTATCGGATGGGCCGGTCTGGTTCCCCACGTGGTGATAACTTTCAGGCGGGCCGAGGTAGCTGGGTTTTACGCCGCCCAGATCAACGACGAGTTTTTGCAGCACCACGCCGGGGTCCACCATCCAGATTTTCAAGGTATGATACCCCGGTGCCGCGATGGTGTGGCTGGTATGGCTGTGGCGGACGTTGTCTTCGACCGTTTTTTCCCAATCGCGGTTTCCATTCTGCGCGTTGTAACCTGCCGGAACGAGTGTGACCAGTTGCGGCGGTTCGTCGTCAAACGCTATTGCGTAGCGCAGGCCGCGATCCGGCACGAAGTTCAGGGTCGGTCCGAAGATGCCATCAACGTCCGCTGTCCCGGTGTCAAACAAATACATCCGGTATTCCAGGCACGGCGATTCTTTTCCCGGCTCGAGGCCAGACACATCGACGGGTGCCTGTGCCCGCATGCCGGACAACGTCTGGCCGTAGTCATCTATCCGAATCCAGGAATATACCCCGGCATCGGTCTTGCGGGAGTAGTGTTCAGCCTCGACGGATACCAGCCCTTCGCCCTCCACGAATCCTTGCAACGAATCCCGTGTCACGGCGGTTGGGTTGAAGGCGTTGACCTCCACGGTGACGTTGCTGCCGGCGCCGGTGAGTTGCACTGTGCCCGTGGCTTGCCCTTTCGGAGTGTTGGCCCAATTCACACTTACCCAGAGGCGGCTATCTTTGGTCACGGTTCCTTCGGGTTCGCTGAGTTGAATCCATGGCTGGCTGGCGGAGGCGGTGAATTTGAACGGTGTCTTGCCTTTATTGAACACGTCAATGAACCGGCGTTGCTGGTTGAAGACATCGAATCCCGGCAGAGCTACTTCGCCCGGAGCACCGGGCCAGACGGCGTCGGAACCTTCCACGGCCACGCCCATCGCCGCTGCGTCCGGCACTTCTACATCGGCTAGTTCGATGGCCCGCAGGCTGTTTTCCGGCGGGTCGCGCCAGGTCGTGTAACCGAGGTGCGACTGATCCATGAAATGATCCCATTTGCCGCCGGCAAACGTCTGATTGAAATAGGCCATCAGATTCGTGTCCGCCTGAAACAACGCGCGAGTTTTGGCGGCATAATCGTTGGCGCTGGCGCGGCCCTGGCTGGCGTACAATTCGTTTTTACCAGCGGCGAGATACAACTGATTCACCAGGGCACTGGCCTTGGTGGGGAACAACACGAGTTCATAGAATGCATCGCGCTGGGCTTCCGGCAATTCCTGGTCGATCTGCTCCGCCTTGGCGGTAATGGCATTGAAGTCCGCGACCACGTTTTCCGCTTCCCGGTAATTGACGAGGCGGTAGGTGTCAGGCGCGAGCAACTCGGGTTTGCGCCGTCCGTTGTATTGAGTGTATTTAGACACGATGTCGGCGATGTCCGCCGCGTGGGCCGGTCCAAATTCGCGCTCGGCCCACAGGCGTGTGAACTCGTTTAGATTGTCACTGGTCCATCGGTCCGTCTTCGACGCCAGGTTCAGAAAGAATTCGATAGGAAATTCGTAGCCTTTGAAGTGGCCGACATTCACGATCCAGATGCGGTCGGCGCCATATTGCTTCGCCAGCGACATCTGGTCCCAGATTTTCGGAATCGGATCGGTGTTAATCCACTGGTAGCTGCGCGGGCCGCCGTGGTAATCGAAGTGATAATAAACTCCCGCGCCGCCGCCGCGCTGGCGTTCCGCCGCGGTCGGCAGGCGGCGAAGGTTGCCCCAATTATCGTCGCACCAGAGTAACGTCACATCGTCAGGCACCCGCATCCCGTCGTTGTAGAACCCCTGCACTTCTTTGTAGAGGCACCATGTCTGCGGGATTCTGGTCACGTCGGGATTCACCTCCTCAGCGAGGATGTTCCGCTGCACGCCGACGATCTGTTCCGTCAACTCCTTGCCGATGGGCATGCCGCTGTCATTCTCGGCGCGCAACCCGAGTGTAAAGATGCTCTCGTAGTTTTTGTTGCGGCGGACACCATCGCGCCAGAACTGCTGGAGTACCGGCTGCTGATTCGTATTGTTGTAATTCCAGTTGCCGTATTGCCTCTGATAGCGCCGGTCCCACTCCTTTTGCGCCCGCAACATCGGTTCCTGGTGCGAAGTACCCATAACGACGCCGTATTCATCCGCCAGTTGAGGATTCAATGGGTCGTCTTCGTTAAAAGCGTTGTTCCACATCGCGGGCCAGAGATAATTGCCTTTCAACCGCAAGATCAGCTCGAAAAGATTCGTGTAGAACTGGCGGCCGTAATTGGCCACACCCGGGGGGATGGGCGGGTCCTTGCCGGGCGGGACCGTGCCGAATTTTTCGCGAATCCAGTTGCTCAAATCCGGCGCTTCGTCGTTCAGAAAAATCCCACGGTATTTGACCGACGGCGGCCCCTGCACGTATTTGCCCGGTTTCACAAACAGCTTGCCGCGGTGCGTCGGCGTGACATCCGCCCACCAATACCACGGCGACACGCCAATTTCCTCGGACAAATCGTAGATGCCGTAAATGGTTCCGCGCTTGTCGCTGCCGCAGATGACCAGCCCGCTCGCCACGCCGGATAAAGGTTTCGGCACGACCTGGATGAAAAACGATTCCCATTGGCCGGCGATTTCCGAAACGTCAATTTTCTTTTCGCGAATCAGTTGGTCAATGATTCGACTCTTCCCGATGGTGCCGACAATGATCGCATTTTTCCCGGGACTTATCACCTCGTGAGAGATTGCCGGGGAGAGGCCCGTGACGCGGGCAACGTCAGCCTGCAAATCGTTGGCCGCGCGGATGACGCCCGCGAGGTCGTTGGCATCCACGTAGATTGTCGCAGCCGCATTTCCTTGAGCGATGGGGAAACTGTCTCGGCCGGGAACCTCTTCAACGTACTTCTCCTGGCCGAGAGCGAGGCTGTCACGCGGGGCCACCAACATGGAAACGAGCAGCACGAGGAAAATTTTACCCCTCGTCACGATCGGTGTATCATAAAAGGGTTTGGGTTTCATTGTGGCATCCAGACCTGGAACTCACCGCTGCAGTGCAATAAGGCCATGAGATACAACATGCCGTTGTAATAGCGCCATTGGCCGGTCGGGACCGGCCTGTTCCACAGGGCTTCAACGAATTGCCTGGCGCGCGGGTTGGTGGCGGCGAGGCCGGCTACGGCGTTCATGGCCACCAACCCGGTCGAGTGGTCGTGGTTTAGCGGGTTGCCGTTGAGCCTGAACCTGTCGCTGTAATTGGTCATGCCTTGGGATTCGAAAAACGCCTGCAATCGGTCGCTCAATTCCCGCTCCCGGGGATCCTGGCGCCACCAGGCCCAATCCACCGACCAATTCATGGCCGTCCGCCACGAGTCATATTGAAAATTTGCGCTCTGAGGATTCCATGGCGCGACCCACGGCGTCCCGTCGAAATTGGCATAGTCCGGCGCGAGTCCGGTGACGGGGTGGGCCGCGCGCTGGAAGAACTCGCGGCTTGCAGCCGCTGTTTGCGTCCAGAATTTACGATCCGCCTTCGGTCCGCATCGCGCCCAAATTTCATAATAAGCCGGCAGATGGTAGGAGGGATCGGTGTGGTTCCAGCCGTTAACATCTGGGGTGAAACGAATCATTTTATGATCCGGGTCAAAAAGCGCTCCGGCGGTGATGGTGCCTTTGGCTGTTGAACCGGTGATGAGTTGACGATGGCGCATGTCTCCCAGCAAACGGTCAGCCTCGGCGCGGTAATCGTAAATGCCGGTGCCGTTGCCCCAACGCGCAGCGGCAAAATAAAGTGACGTCACAAAGTATTCCTCGCCATCCGGCGCGGGCATTTCGTCATTGGCCACGCCGTTGGTCGTCATGGACCACGAAAAGTATCCGCAAGCGGGATGGTTTGAAGACGCGTGGTACATGCAGGTCCTGGCCCAGTTCCAGAGCGCGTCGAACTCGGCCCGCCGGTTCAATTGCACCGCGACCATCATGCCGTACGACATCCCTTCAGAACGCACGTCCTGATTGCCCGGGTCGAAGATATAAGCCAGTGTTCCATTGCTGTTGGCGCCGGCCGGGTAATAAACCGCCTGTGTGCCCGGGTTGCCGTAAAACAACTGCTCGAAGACGGCGTTGATTTTGGCGGATATCTCCTGCGGCGTATGACCGGCTTCAGCGAACAGGTTACGGTACTCGCCGGGGACGGCGGCGGCCTGCATCCGGAAAGAAGCGCCGCCCGCCACCGCACATAGCAGCAGCGTGCCGGTAAGGGCATTCAGCATTCGGTTCATGGCAGGCTTCTGATTAAAAATGTGGCCGAGCGCATCGTGTCCGTCCCTTAATTAACACCGGGGCGGCACTCAAACCAGTCAAAATCCACGGGGATGCTTCTTGCCTGTCCGTTGCCGGTGCGCAGAATTCCACATAAGAGATGCTGAAATTGCAATTGCCGCAGTCAGCCTGAAATTTTTGCGGGAGCAGAAATGCCGGACTTGACATCACGCCTGATTGTTGTTAAAAAATGCGCGAGCGTATTTAACCCCGTTGCCTTCCTTTCTTCATGAAAACACTAACCCCCAAGTATAGGTTCTCCGCGGCCGTGACCGTTTGGCTCGCGGTGCTGACGGCCCCGGTTCTGCCGGTTTTCGTCTGGGCACAGACGCGCGATCTGATCAATGGTAATGCCGTCCAGTTTGACGACAATGGCATTTGGACCTGGTATTCGGACGAACGCGCGGTGGTGGACACCAATCGTAACAAACTGGTGGTCGGCTGCGTGGAAAACGCCAATGGCTTGGGAGGGATACCGCGCGATGGTAACATTAACGTGACGATTTGGGATGTGCCCGGCGGCTCGGGGCCACGATACACCCTCAGAACCAATCTAACCTCATTTGGCGGCGGTGATGATCACAACGCGCCCGGGTTGCTGGTCATGCCCAACGGACACTACCTGGCGTTGTACACCGGCCACAACCAAGATTCCAACACCTGGTACCGCACCTACGATCCGCTTACCGACGGGTGGTCTGTCGAGACGAATTTCAACTGGAGCGCCCAGCCCGACGGCACCGATTTCAACACCACTTATTCAAACCCCTTTAACCTGACGGCGGAGGGGCGCACGTACAATTTTGCCCGTAGCAACGGCCACGGCAGCCCGAACTGCATCATTTCAACAAATTATGGAACCAATTGGTCTTACGGAGGGGAACTGACGTGGGGCAACATACCTGGTTATGTCCAAGGCTATTTCAAATACTGGGGGAACGGCGTGGACCGCATTGATTTCATCTGCACGGAGGAGCATCCGCGCAATTACACCACGAGTATCTATCACGGTTATATCAGCAACGCGATGTCATTCAAGAGTGATGGGACGTTGATGGACACGAACATCCTGGATAAGCTCACCATGCCGACTCCGAACAGCTTCACCCCTGTTTTCACCAATGGTACGGTGATGCCGCCCGGCCAGACCAACTATCGTTGCTGGAACGACGATGTGTGCCGGTATCCCGACGGTACCATTGAATGCATCATTACCGCCAGGATCAATAACAATTATGCCGGAGGCAACGACTCCATTACGAATTGCGATCATGCTTTCTTTTTCTGCCGCTTCGATGGCACCAATTGGACTCCCACGTACTTGTGCCGGGCTGGCCTGAAACTATACAGCAGCGAGTTGGATTATGTCGGTGTGGGATCTTTGAACCCCGGCGATCCGAATACCCTCTACCTTTCAACACCCTATGACCCGCGAACCGACACGACCAATTCGACCATTCACGAGATTTGGAAAGGGGTCACTGCCAATCACGGAGCCAGTTTCACCTGGACGCCCATCACGCAAAACTCTCTTCGTGACAATTTCCGCCCCATCATGCCGTTGTGGGACAACAACGATTCCGTTTTGCTCTGGTTCCGGGGCACTTATACCTCCGCGCAAATCGTGGATGGGGCGGTCCTGGGCATCGTGGAACATCGCACCGAAGTGGTCGGGCAAATGCACTACGTGGACGCCACCGCCGGCGCCGGTGGCAACACGACTTTAACGAACGGTGGGACACTTAATCTGAGCGGGTCAGCCAATCAATGGCATTCGCAAACGGGAGTCGGCAACGCCGGGACCGTCATCAGCTCGGCCGATTCGGTCGCGGAAAATGCGACCAACCTCATGACGCAGGTGACATTGCCCGGCCCTGGAACTTATGACTTATGGGTGAATTTCTGGGGCAACCCGGCCGCCGATTGGCGGATCGCCGCCGGTCTTGTTCCGGCAAATATGCAGGTTTATCGCTCCGAGAAGTGCCAGCAAGTTCAGGCGTGGACCGAGGATACCGCACTTATTTTGACAAACCTCAGCCCCGCCTCGAATTATCTCTATCAGGCTTATGTAGGTCGAGTCGCAGTTTCGAACAATCTCACCGTCAACGTGCTCGTTGATGACTGGCCGTTCCAAACCGCCACAACCAATCTTGTCGGCAACACCTGCCGCACCTGGTATGACGGCGTCAGCTACGCCAAAGTGGCGCCTTTCCAGATCCAAAGTGTTTCGCTCAGCGGACCGTCAACGGTCGCGCTGGTCTGGAATTCACCGCCACCCGAGCTGTCCCTGACGACACCGACCTACACTGTCCAGAAGACAAGCTCGCTCTCGCCTCCGATCTCATGGACGACGGTAGCAACCGGAATACCTGCCACGTCCATGGCTTACTCGACGACCAACGTTGACAATGCCGCCAGTGGAACCACGGCGTATTATCGAGTTACCTGGCCGTAAAACAGCGTCGGGTTATTTGCCGCCGGACGCACAAGCCAGGAGCGGTGCTTATGGCGGAGACCAGATGCGGAATTCGCCGCTGCAATGAAGCAGGGCCATCATATAAAGCAAGCCTTCGTAATACCTCTCGATGCCGTCCGGAACCGGCGTGTTCCATAACGCCTCGACGAACTCTTTTGAACGAGGATTCGTCGCGGCGAGACTGGCCACGGCATTCACCGCAACTAATCCCTGCGCATGCCGGTCGTCCAGCTGCCGGCCGTCAAGGGTGAACTGGCACCCGTAATTCGTCATGCCCTTCGATTCAAAAAATGCCTGCAACCGGTCGCTGAGTTCCCGCTCCCGGACATCCTTGCCCCACCAGGCCCAATCCACCGACCAGTTTCCCGCCACGCGAAACGCATCAAATCCGAAATTAGCCGGGCTCCGGCTCCAGCGATTGGTCACCGGTGAGCCGTCAAAGTTGGAGTAGTTGGGAGCCAGACCGTTTGCCGGATCGGTCACGCGCTGAAAATAATCGCGACTCGCCGCGGCAGCCTCCATCCAAAAATTGCTGTCCGCCCGTGGTCCCCAGCGCGCCCACAACTCGTAAAATGCGGGTAGATGATATGAGGGATCGGTAAACGGCGGACGCTCGGAACTGGGCGTGAAAAGGACCATTTTGTGTTCGGCATCAAACAGTGGCCCGGCGGTTACCGAACGCGAACTGTTTGTGCCCCAGAAGGACAAGAAAACCGGGCCAGTGATCAGGGCGCGGTGCCGCAGGTCGGTCAGCAAACGGTCGGCCTCGGCCCTGTAATTGTATATCCCCTTGCCACTGCCCCAGCGATTGGCAGCGAAGTAAAGGGCCATGACATAATAGGACTCACCATCCGGCGCCACGAATTCACTCATGACCGTGCCGTTGGTCCGTGCCTGCCACGAAAAAAAACCGTACGAGGGATGCATTGGCGAATCATGATACAAATAGGTCATGGACCAGTTCCAAATCGCGTTGAACTCGGCCTGCCGGTTCATTTGTACCGCGATTATCATTCCGTAAGACATACCCTCGGTGCGCACGTCGTGGTGCTTGATGTCGGTGACATAGGCGAGCGGGCCATTCGAATTCTTGCCGGCGGAGTAATAGACCGCCTGGTTGGTCGGATTGCCGTGAAATAATTGTTTAAAGGCGACCTTGAGTTTGCGGTTTACCTCCCCTTGTGAATGCCCGTTCTCAACAAAAAGATTCCGGTAATGGCCGGTAACGTAGGCGCCTGAACCATCAATGCTATTCGTTGCCTCACCAACGCTCCTTCCTTTCCCCAAGTCTGGCCCGGTGGGCGGAGCGTAAGCGTACAGGGCGACCTGCGGACGTTGGGATGAAACGGCGGGGCGATTCGGTGGCGGCTCCGCTCGAGTCTGGAGGCACAGCATACCGGTGCAAAGCGTGACGAAAGTCACAACGACAAATCTCATGGCGAATGACAATTTATATTGCAGCCACCGGTGCCGCCAGTACTGGAGGAATGGACAAAACTATGATCTGGATGGACAATTCTCCACCTACCAAGAGGCTTTTTATGCTGTAAACATTGATGGGCCTGCAAATGAGTCGTTGTAAAAGCAATCACCGGTTCGTACGATAGCGGCATGCATTCCAGGTGCTTTGCCGCTCTAGCTTTCGCGGCAATCGTGTCGGTTGCGATGAACGCGAGTGTCGCGCAACCGTTGGCTGTTGGCACGGATCAAGGTGATCATTGGGTGGGCACGTGGGGGACATCACCACAATTGACGGAACCGCGAAACCTGCCGCCCCCGCCGGGCTTAACCAGCAATACGCTCCGCCAGATCGTGCAGGTGTCCATTGGCGGAGAAAAATTGCGCGTGCGGTTTTCCAACGTGTTCGGCACAAATCCAGTCACGATGAGCTCAGTTCACCTGGCTCTGGCGGCTGGCGGAAGCGCGATCAAAACCAACACCGACCGGGCGCTGACATTTCAAGGCAAACCATCCGTGACGATTCAGGCGGGCGAAAGCGTTGTCTCCGATCCTGTTGATTTTGTCCTGACGCCATTGACCGATTTGGCGGTGGCCATTGAGTTCGGTGACACGTCGGCGGCGGTCACGGGACACCCGGGTTCCCGGACCACGTCTTATTTGAAGTCCGGCGATTGGGTTTTAGCGTCCGAGCTGTCCGAGGCGGCTAAAACCGAGCACTGGTACATTCTGACAGGTATTGACGTAGTGGCGAAGGATGCCAGCGCGGCCGTTGTGGCGCTGGGCGATTCCATCACGGACGGTCGGGGTTCGGGCACGGACAAGAACGACCGTTGGCCGGATAATCTGGCGCGACGTATACAGGCGGACAAAGGCCTGGCGGACATCGCGGTGTTGAATCAAGGCATTGGCGGCAATTGCGTGTTGCACGGCGGCCTGGGCCCCACGGCGCTGTCCCGTTTCGACCGTGACGTACTTTCGCAAAGCGGCGTGCGCTGGCTGATCGTGCTGGAGGGCGTCAATGACATTGGCGGCAGCCGCGGCACCAACTCCCCGGTGGCGGACGAATTGATCGCGGCATACGGCAAAATGATCGTACAGGCCCACGCCCGGAACATCCGCGTGTATGGAGCCACCATCACACCTTTCGGCGGGTCGTTCTATGACCGCCCGGGCCATGAAACCACGCGCACAACGGTGAACGATTGGATTCGGACCAGCGGCAAATTTGACGCGGTGATTGATTTTGATGCCTCGGTGCGCGACCCGCAGAACCCCTCGCACCTGTCGCCGGCGGCGGACAGCGGCGACCACTTGCACCCGAACGAGGCCGGCTACAAAATCATGGCTGAAGCAATCAACTTGGATTTGTTCAGGAATTGAGTACCTCGAAACGTGGCCGCGTTTGTAGTCAAAGGAACCACAACAAAAACATCCGATTTATGCGACTTAAAGAGTTTTCTGTTTCACTGACGGCGTTGACCGTCGGGACCTTCGCAGGGTTCAGCCAGGCACAAACAACGACAACGCAATCCGCATCCGCGGATGTGCCGCCTCCCATGAATTGGAGCGCCGAACAAGACCATCGGAATATAATGGAACAACTGGGCATTAAGACCTTGCGGCCCGGCGCTGAGGGCATGAACCAGCGGGCCGCCAATTATCAGAACACTGACGAGGCCAAAGCCAATCCTTATCCCGATCTGCCCGACCCGCTCACGCTGAAAAACGGAAAAAAAGTCACCACGCCGGAAATGTGGTGGAAGCAACGGCGCCCGGAAATCGTCGAAGATTTTGACCGCGAGGTTTACGGCCGGGTTCCGAAAGACGTGCCGAAGGTGACCTGGGAAGTGACTGGCGTAAGCCGGACAAACAACGGCGCGGTCCCCGTCACCACCAAACAACTCATCGGCCACGTTGACAATTCTTCGTGTCCGCTCATCAGCGTCAATATCCAGTTGTCGCTGACCACACCCGCCAACGCATCTGGCCCGGTGCCGGTGATGCTGGAATTTGGTTTTGGAAATTTCGGCGGATTCGGCGGGTTCGGCCGGACGAACCGTTTTGGTGGGACAAACAGTTTGGCCCGGTTCGGTGGAACGAATCGCTTTGGCGGCTTTGGCGCGTTTGGCGGCGGACCCAATTGGCAGCAACTTTGTTTATCCAACGGTTGGGGCTGCGCCATCATCGTGCCGACCAGTTATCAGGCCGATAATGGCGCCGGCTTGACCAAAGGCATCATTGGCCTGTGCAACAAGGGACAGCCGCGCAAGCCGGATGACTGGGGCGCATTGCGCGCCTGGGCCTGGGGCGCAAGCCGGGCGCTGGATTATTTTGAGACCGACCCGGCGGTGGACGCGAAGCAGGTCGGCATCGAGGGCCTTTCGCGCTACGGCAAGGCAACTCTGGTCACAATGGCTTACGACCAGCGTTTTGCCATTGCGCTGGTGGGTTCCTCCGGTGAAGGCGGCGCAAAACTCTCACGGCGTAACTGGGGCGAACTGGTCGAAAATTTGACCGGCACCGGCGAGTACCATTGGATGGCTGGTAATTTTCTGAAATACGGCGGGCCGCTGACACCCGGCGATTTGCCGGTGGACGCGCATGAATTGATCGCCCTGTGCGCGCCACGTCCCGTGTTCATCAGTTACGGTGCCGCCACTGGCCGCCCGGGTGTGGAAGGCACGTGGGTGGACCAACACGGCAGCTTCATGGCGGCAGTCGCCGCGGGTCCGGTTTACCGAATTCTCGGGAAAAACGATTTGGGTATTTCCGACAATTATCTCACCGCGCCGATGCCGCCGATCAACGCCGCCCTGACCAACGGCGAGTTGGCCTGGCGGCAACACGATGGCGGGCACACCGATGCCCCCAATTGGCCGACCTTTTTGACATGGGCGGATCGTTACATTCACAGTCCGCCGCCAGCTGCGTCCCCGGCAGACAAGGCACAATATTAACCGAAACGCAAAGTTGATTTCTTATCGCGCCTTCAGCTTCAGCACAACAATGCTGTTCGGCGGCAGGGTATAAGTGAAAGCTGGCTTGATCCCGCGCACCGTGGTTGTGACCGGGACAACCTTCCGAGGCCGAGTGATCGAATTGGAGTCATCGAGATTTCCAGTCAGGGTGACCGCACGGCCTTTGGAAGCGAGGGAGGCGATGCCGTTGATTTCAATTTTCAGCGATTCCGCCGCTCCGTTCGGATTTACCAGCTTGAGGAAAATCTCGCCGGTTTTGCGGTCGCGCGTGGCCGAGCTTTGGACGACCGTTTCCGAAGGTGTGACCGGCAGGATTTCATCGCCAAGATTGCAGTCGAACATCTGAATCGCGTAATAACTCGGGGAGCCATAAGCCGAGATCGCGTCGTAACCGATCAAGTCCGGCCGCCATTGGCGCGCGCCGGGGTTCACGTTGACGAACAGAGGCGCATAACACTGCATGCGGATGAGGTCCGAATTCCGCTCCATCGCTGCCATGAAAACCGCGTCGCCGAGGGCGGCTTTCAGGTTCGGCGTCGGCGGCTCATGCTGCGAGCGCTGATCCCAAGGGGGGAACGAAGTTTCGTACGCCGCCCACTCGCCGACGAAAATCTCCGGGCCGTGGCGGTCGTAGTTTTGCGCGTAGCGCGGCGACATGTGCAAAAACGTGTCCATGGAGCGATAATAATGCTCATCCGTCACGTCCGGCTTACGGCTGTGAACGCGCAAATTTTCCGGCTGATCGTTGCCAATGGTGGAAATGAGTTTGAGCTGCGGATATTTCGCTTTGATCGCGTCGTAAAATTGTGCGAAACGCTGATCGTAGCTCTTCGATTTGTCGAACCAGTCTTCGTTGCCGATTTCGACGTAATTCAGTTTGAACGCCGCCGGATGACCATTTTTGACGCGCTCGGCGCCCCAGGTCGTATTCGTGTCGCCCGTCACGTATTCGATTTCGTCGAGCGCATCCTGCACGAACGGCTCAAGGTCGGGGCCGGGATTGACGTGCATGCCTTTGAGCGAGTAACCGGCATATACGGCCAGCACGGGTTCTGCTTTCATGTCCTCGCACCACTTCAGAAACTCCAGGAGTCCCATGCCGTCCGACGAACGATAACCCCACGGACAGGGATGGCCACGGCGCTCCTCAATCGGGCCGATGGTTTTCTTCCAGTCAAACCGCGTCTCAATCGTGTCGCCCTCGACGTAATTTCCGCCGGGAAAGCGCAGGAACTTTGGATGCAAATCCACCAGCATTTGCATAAGGTCTTTGCGGAAGCCATTTGGCTGATTATTCCAGGTTGGCGGGAAAAGTGAAACCATGCCAAGCCAGATCATTCCCGGCCGGTCGAGCGTAATCTGAAAACGTGCTTTTGTGGTGGGAACCACCTTGCCCGTCTTGAGAGTCGCTTCAAAATTTCTCCAGCCCTTCGTCAACCCGGTAAATTTATCAGTCGCATAAATCGTGTGGCCGTCGTCGCTGACAATGGAAACCGTGACCGGGCCGGGAAAATTGGTCTCGACTCCGGCGAGAATGGTAGCATGGTACGTCGCCCCGGACAGCACCGGAATTCCCCAATAACCGCTGTTCGCCACGCCCGCCGGGTTTTCTCTTGAGGCTTTGGTCACCCGCAAACGCAAGCTCGTCGTCAGTTTGTCGTTGACCGGACTCGCCGAATCGAGGGTGATACTGGCCTCGGCGCCGTTCTCGGCGACGACCGACCAGTGAACCGGCCGGGCCGCGTCGTCAAGAAAGGCGCGGTTTTGAATCAGTTCCGCGTAAAGCCCGCCGTCGTAGCTGTGATTGATTTCTTCGGTCATCAGTCCGTTGAACGTCGGACTGACCTTGCCGGCGGGACGACCGGCGTCGATGGTGAGGGTTGGTTCGGCCGTGGCGCTGGAAACCGCCGCGGCGGCACAAATGACGAATGTGGTGAGTTTTTTCATGTGTGTTTTTCTATTAGAGTCACTTGACTTACCGGAAAAATTGTATCGCGCTGTCGGCCGGCGACGCTAGCCGATAATTAGCGCCGACGAATTGCGGCGCTGGCGAAGAAACAGTTACCCAGCTCGCTGACGTCAGATTCGCGGACGACTGCAACGTGAAACCGGCGGATACCAGCGGCCACGACACAGTGAGATTTGATCCTGACATTGAAGAGGTTTCCGTGAGGCTGTTCGTGCTTAGCAACTGACTCGGCCCCAAAGCGTCCATATCGGCAAAACATCTGGAATCGTCGGGTTTCATGGCTCGGCACAGGTGTTCGATAGTCAGAACGGCGGGCCAACGAGTACGCGGTAAAAGTTTATTGGCGGCCCACTGGAGATGTCGTCCGTCCAAACGAACGGCATGGGCGGCGAATTGGTAATAAAGACGGCGCTCCAGTTCACCAGGTTGCTTGAGGACTGGATTTGATAATCCGGTCCGCTGGCTCCGTTGACTTGCAGCACCAGTTGGCCGTTCGCTGCTGACACTGTCGAAAATTGAGGCGGGACCAGATTGGTGACCGTTACGGTAAAGCTTTGCGTCGTGTTCTTCATCGGTGCGCCGCTCTCAGCTACCATGACCGTGAACGGATTGGTGGTGCTCGCTTGCGTGACCAGCGGCCGCCATGTGAGCACGCCGCTGCTGGAGTTGATGGCCGCGTTGGTTGGAGCCGTCGGCAGGCTGTAGGTGAGCATTTGCGCCGGCACATCGCTGTCGGTCGCCGTGTTGGTGATGTTCAATGTCACTCCGACGCCAATCATTTGGTTGGCGATGGCCGCCAGGGCCGGCAAGTTAGTTCCGCCGGCGCCACCGGTAATTTCCACGTAATCAATATTGGGCAAGCCCGCGCTGTTGGTGGACTGAAGCCTCACGCCGGAAGCTCCAGCGGCGGCGTAAGCGTATACCGTAACAAAATCCCAATTGGTGAACGCTCCGGTGGATGAGAACTTGATGTTGGAGGCCATATTTGTGCCGTTGACAAGCAGGTTTGCCATCAGGTCATTGGTGCAGGCATACCTGAACGTGAATGCTTTGGTTACGGACGAATCAAAAAAGATATTCCAGTCCGTTCCGGCGCCGTTGGTATTGACGGTAACGGCATAACCGTTTCCCGTGTATCCTGAATAGGTATTATCAATTATGCCATCCACACTGGCAAAACCGGTGCTGTTTTCTTGAATGGCGTTACCGGTATCATAAACAGTGGGAACAACGACGATGTCGTCAAAATAGACGGAGCTGGCCCCGGCGGCGTTGGCCCGGAACTCAATGGTGTTGGTGCCGGTATTCAGGTTAATGTATTGTTGATTGGTGGCCCAGTTGCTAAGGGTGGGGGTTTGAGTGAGCGTTGGCGTGGCGACTTTGGCGGCGTTCACATACAGGTCGATGGTGCTAACATTTGCCCCGGTAACAGAATATTTGGTGTCAAGCCGGTAGGTGCCATTTTCCAGGACGGTGACGGTATCCCTAGTCCTTGCCGAGGAACTCGTTCCAAAGTTCAAGAAGCCTTGCGCATTGTAGTTGCTGACCGAATTGCCGATGCCGCTCGTCACGTTCTGACCTATGTTCTTGTAGTCGAAGTTTTCAGCTTCATATTGATGAGGGCCGGTATAGACGAGCGGTGGAACCGGAGGCACCGTGGGGGCGGTGGTGTAGGATGTCAAACGTCCGGTGCCCGTTCCCGAGCAATTCACGGAGATGTCGAGCGCGCCGTTATGCGTCACAGATAAAGCAAACACCCCGTTGGTCCAGCCACTGGTAACGATACTCGCGGAATGACTGGCCCGGTCTGCCCAGGAATAGGTCGGTTGCGAAGAACTTCCGTAAATATCGAATGTGTCGGTCCTCATGCCGAGATTAAGAAAATTGTCATAGTTGCCCAAATAGATGCTCAATCCGTTCGAGTATTCCTTGATGACGCCGGCGGTGTATTGTCCCAGGGTCAGATCCATGTGGTCGCAGGTGTTGTATTTGAAAGGAATGGAACCGCTCGCCATCTGCCCATTTGTCGTCCCGGTCTTGTAGGGGTTGTAAATCACCCATCCATTTTCATTCCATCCGGCATAAATGTCGCCCGTATATTCCTGCGGGAACAGTGTGTTCAACTCATTGGTCTTGGCGGCGACAGTGGGCCAACGGGTTGAATAAACGGAATTACTCACTTGCAACTGAAACGATTGGGCATTTGTGTCAGCCAGTTGATAAACTGTGGGAATTGACGGATACCGCCCCGTCTTCTTCATGAAATTCCTGTTGGTTTGATAATCGCCGTCGCCATCCATGCGATAAAGCCCCTCGAACAACGTCATGGGTGAACTGTAAATATTGTCAGCGCTGCCGGAATTGACATCGTTGATGATGACGACCTTGGTGCGATTGATCACCTCCTGGCGGCTGGGGATGCGAACCGTTCCGTCCAGGATCTTGCGGAAGATATCGAGGATAATATTTGGGTACTGGGGAAAAAGCCCCCATCGCCGCGTCGTGTAGCCATCCGGGGTGGTGCCGTTGCTTAAACTTTGTATGTCTTCCGCCCAAATGAGTTCAGGGCCGTCAATGACCGTTTCACCGGTCAGCATGCCATGTTCAAGAATCGGCGCCCCGGCAGAGGCCATGGTAAAGTTCGTATGGATGCCATTGGCATCCGTCCATCCGGTTTCATCGTAACGGATGCCGTATTGCCCGCAGTAGCCCGACAGGTAGGTTCCCAGACAGACGCTCTCCATGTCGGATTGGTAGGACTGTTGGGTGTATTTCTCTTCCAGGATGAAGTTTTGCGGAGACTGCTTGCAGATGGCGGCGAACGCCGGGTTGAGTTTCATCATGGCAATCGGATTGATGTTGGGGTCATACTGGTTCCCACACCAACTGACGACCAGATAACCGCCGTATTTCCGGTTCAATTTCATCAAGTCCACCCAATGGGCAACCCGATCGCTCCAGGGTGGAGAAAGAGGAGGATCATTAAACCCCCAAAACTGTTCAGCATAGTTGAAGCCAATGAAGTTGGGATAATTCCGATAAAAGTCTTCATACTGGCTGATGTCATAATCAGAGAAGTGCTCGTACCCGCCGCTGGATTGTTGAATCATCGCCCACATCCCGTTCTCGGCGCAGGTCCTCACCCACGAGTTGGCGGTCTCATAGGCATAGGCAAGCTGCGTCCAGTTGTCATTCGTGTCATGACTGATGGAAAGCGAAATGTTCATCACCACATACGGACGGATGTCCTGAGGAATCAAGTCAATGATCTTCTGCGGATCCGGATAGTTCCATGAGTCAATGTGGACGAGCCACATGGGCTGTTGCGGAGAAATGGGACGTCTCAAAGGCGCGTTCAGAGTTGGAGTATTTACCACGCCGAGGGGTGGGGTTCCGTCCGTGCCGTTGTCGAGATTGGAAACGGTAAAGGTGTAGCCGTCCGTGCCAAAAGCGAATTTGTCCATGTCCAATCCATTCTCCCGCGCTCCAATCTGATACGTCTGCGTCAGGCTCCCCGCCGGCACCGTAAACGTAATCGGCGTTTCCGTCCCGCTTCCGCTCGGGTCGAACTGTGACAGGTTCACCCACTTCCAGACCTGCGACCCTGCTGAACCGTTATTCGTCACCATGTCGGTTGAGGCCGTGTAGCCGCCCGAGGCCAGGCCGTTGACCGTCAACCAATCGGTGTCCGTGGTCGGCGATTTCGCGCCAAAACCATTCCCGTAAAACATGCTGTCGTCATTGAAGGTACCCGGGCCGACCAGGACCCGAGCATAAAGATCATAGGTGCCGTTAGTGGGAAACGTGACCGTGTAGGTCGCCACGCGGTTGGCATTCCCCGGGTAGGCGGTATTCACGGTGTCCGTTGAAATGGAGATGAATTGGACGCTTCCGCTGGTGCCGTTGGTGAAATCGGAGCCCAGAACGCCGGATTCCGCTTCAACGGTCACGGAAGACGCATGAGTCAACACCGACCAGAATGCCACGAAAACCGTGGCCGCCCGAACTGCAAACCGTGAGACAATCGAAATGGATCCAAACATGAGTTGGTTGAGAAAGAATTTAAGGTTGGTTGCAGTTAAATAGTTATTTTAATCCACATGCAACGTAGTCCTGATAGAGACAGTCCCCGCCGCCAAGCCGTCCGCTTTTGCCGTCAATTTGATTTTCCCCTGTTCACCGTGCTTTCCCCGAACGATGGCCAGGCAAAGTCCGTTGAAAGCGTTCCGATCGTGTGATTGAAATGGCTCGAAGCTCGTCGGGTCGCCGTTGTCGGTAGCGACTATCTCACCGGGGCCGGTGATATCGAAATGGATTCGATTTCCCGCCCGTGGCGCCATCACGCCTTTTTTGTCTGTCACGGTCACAGTGACAAATGACAAATCCTTTCCATCAGCGCAAATCGTGCTGCGATCCAGTTCGATTTTCAGTTCTGCCGGTTCGCCGGCGGTTTTCACTTCATCCGTCGCCCAACGCTGGCCGTTTTTGTATGCAACCACTTTGAGGGTACCGGGCTGATACACGACGTCGTCCCAGCGCAGGCGATATTCGTAAGCGCCTTTCTTTTTCCGGCCCAGCGATTTGCCGTTCAGAAAAAGCTCCGCTTCGTCCCCGGAAGTAAAGACGTGTACCGGTGTGACCTGACCCAGACGTTCCGGCCAGGTCCAATGCGGCAAAATATGCGCCATCGGAAAGTCGGGTCGCCAATGCGCCTGGTATAAATAGAACCGATCCTTCTTAAATCCTGCCAGGTCAATGATGCCGGAGTAAGAACTCCGAGATGAATCAAATGGTGTCGGTTCTCCGAGGTAATCCCATCCGGTCCAGACAAATTCGCCGCCGACGTAAGGATTATTCTCCTGCGCGGCAAATACTTTGTCGGCCGAAGTGCCAAAGGCCGCGGCATATAACTCATAAGCGCTCACCTGATGCCGCGCTTGGTCCTCGCCTGAGTTCGGACCGACGGCCGCGCTGTTGTTTGTGGTGACGGGGAAAGTATATTCACCGCGGCTGCTCAAGGCGGAAGCCGTCTCACTGCCGAAAAGCATTTTGTCCGGAAACTGTTCGTGGAACGCTGGATACTTTCCCGGAACGCCACGAATACCCGCGCCTTGATAGTTCAAGCCGATGAGGTCCACGGTGGCCGTGAATGGATTCGTCGGTTGTGCCCAGTTCATGGCCGTCGTCGTGGGCCGCGTCGGATCTTCCTCACGCACAATGTTGACAAGCTCTTTGGCCACCGCCGCGCCGCTGGCGAACGTGAATTGTTCGCCGACTTCGTTGCCGATGCTCCACATGATGACTGAGGGATGATTCCGGTCGCGGCGCACATGCGCGCGCAAATCCTGTTCGTGCCATTCGGCAAAAATGAGGTGGAAATCCAGTGGCGTTTTCCGGCGAAACCACACATCGAACGATTCGTCCATGACCAGGAAACCCATTTGGTCCGCCAGTTCCAACAATTCCGGCGCGGGCGGATTGTGACTGGTCCGAAGCGCGTTGCAGCCCATCTCCTGCAACACTTCCAACTGTCGCTGAGCCGCGCGGGTGTTGAAAGCCGCGCCGAGCGCGCCCAAATCGTGATGGTCGCAAACACCATTCAGGAGAATGTGCTCGCCATTGACGAAGACGCCATGGTTTGGATCAAACTTCACTGTGCGGATGCCGAACGGTGTTTCGTAAACATCCACAACTTTCCCCTCCTGCCGGACCGTCGTTATGGCGACGTAGCGGTTTGGTTTTTGTGTTGGCGGCGGTCCCCACAGCTTTGGGTGGACGACTGTAGCGGCGCCCTCCGCCACCGCGTGGTCTTGCGAAGGAATTGGCAGGCTCACCGACGCCACGCCAGCCACGGCCGGACCGATTTTCTCGCCGTTTGCATCCAGGGAAAAAACCTCCGTCGCCACGCTGACGATTGAATTCTGTTTGGAATCATTGTCCACGGTGACTTTCAAATTGACCGTGGCCGCCGCCGGCGAAACTTCCGGCGTGGTCAGGTAAGTTCCCCAATGGCCCACATGCACCGGCGAGGTTTTGACCAGCCACACGTTGCGATAAATTCCGGCACCGGGATACCAGCGCGACGAATTTGGCGGATTATCGAGCCGGATGACGAGCTCGTTCTGGCCGTCGAATTTCACGAACGGCGTCAAGTTCACACGCCATGAGGCGTATCCAAATGGCCAGCCGCCGACCAATTGGCCGTTCAGCCAGACTGTCGCGTAGGACATCGCACCATCCACGTCGAGGAAAATGGACTTGCCGGAGTCTTCGGGCGAAATGGTCAAGCTTTTCCGATACCAACCCACGCCGGCGGTGGGCAGGCGCCCCATGCCGCCGCCGCCGGAGGAGGTGAACGGGCCGGCGATCGCCCAGTCGTGCGGCAGATTTATTTTTTGCAAGGAACTGTCGTCAAAATCGGGCTGCACATATACGACGCCGTCACCGGGATTTCCTTCGGGCCGGATGAATCGGCGAGCCGGGTCTTTGATGAAATCGTTGCCGGTTGGCAAAATCCATTGCTTGATGACTGCCGCCGGATTGGTTGATTCATTCGCCCCAACCGATTCGTTTATGGCTGCGTTGCCGTCCGCTTCCGCGGCGAAGCGGCGAAGGGTCTGTCCACGCCGAACGTCATAAAGCAAGCCCTGAAAGCTTTCGTGGTTGGTCGGGTCGCCTTTGGTGAACCGCCAGTCGTCGTCAATCGAAATTCTTTCCCGCGGTGATACGGGTATCGGCTCCGCAGCCGTTAGCGGCATTGCCGCAAAAACCAATACAACCAGGCATGAGGTAACCACCGGACGCAAACTCCCTTTGGGTTTGGGATCACGCGTCCCGGCCAAATCGCAAGACGATGGATTGGAATTCATAAGTCTGGATGGCGCCCGCTTCACGGCAGGGGCGGCCCGACTACCAACCGATAAAGGCGGTCGGGATAATCGCTGGCGTTCGTATCCGCCCAACTAAATGGCACCGATGGAGAATTGGTTGTCCATAACGTGCTCCAGTTAAACAAATTCGTCGAGGCCTGTACGGCATAATCCGGTCCGGACTGGCCGTTGGTGACCAGCAGACTAAACTGGCCGTTGCTCCAAACCGGCGACGACAGGGTAGGCGGCGTGAGTGGACTCACCACCACCAGGAAGCTTTGCGTAGCGCTGAGACTGGGGCTGGCATTATCCGCCACTTTCAGTGTGACCAGGTTGGTGGTATTGGCATCGGAGGTCATTGGCCGCCAATTGAACGCGGCATTGGTGCTGTCGATTTTGGTCAGCGCAGCGTTCGCCGGCGCATTGAGCAAATTGAAAGTGAGCACGGACGGCGGAGTATTTGTGTCGGTAGCATTGGCAGTCACCGGAGGCGATTGACCCACATTGACAGTCTGGTTTGGGATTGCCTGAAGTGTCGGCGCCGTGTTGGCCGGAAGGAAGGAGGACGTGACATTATCAACGGTTGAAGTGTTGAGCTTGCCGTTGTGGCCGGAACAAACGACGAGGCCCACATAAGCATTTGTCGCCATGCTGATAGTGACTGACGAGCCGATCTGCGCCCAGGTGCTGCCGTTGGCGGACGAATAGGCATAGAACGTATTATTGGTCCGGGCCAGGCGCACCCAGCGAGGTGCTGTGCCGCTGGCGCCGGTTGCATTGGTGCCACCTCCGGTGCTGGTTCGTCTGACGAATTCGGTACCTATTGTCGACTGTACGTCTACCATGGCAAATCGGGAATCGGCATAAAAATTTTCGCGAATCATGACTCCAGCCTTGGCGGTTGCCATGGTGTTTTGAATGCTCGCGACGCGAGCCTGAATATAGCCGTTGGTCGTGATTGGAACGTACAGGTAAACGAATTGAAATGAATCGAAGCCGGTGGCCTGGTAGTCCGGAATACCTCTGCCAGAACCGGAAATCGTGAATTGTCCACCGCTGTAACTGGCGCTGCCATCCAGATTCACCTGTCCCAGATCTGCATTCGACCATGGCCAAGGCGAATTATTCACAAAGGCTCCTGCCTCGTTGGAAGGAATACTTTCGCTGCCGCCATTATTGATAGTGACAATGTAATAATTTGTCTGCCCGGCGGCGACCGCCCAATCTGTGTAGTTGGTATCGCTGATGGATGTCGCGATGATGGAGTACGGTCCGCCGCAGGTAGCGGATCGCTTGACATTGTAGGTGGTGCCCGGCAAGCCGCTCCAAGTCAGTTGAATTGCTCCATTAGTTGCCAGGGCTGCCAGATCACTCACCATCGGACTCGGCGTGGTGCTGACTTCCATCGAATTGACGCTGGTGCCGTTTGCATTGTTGGCAGTAACGACATAGTAGTAAGCGATATTGTTGGCGAGGCCGGTATCTGTGTACCCCAAATTTACCGCGCCGAGATTTGCTGCCACGAGCGAATACAGGCCGCCGGGTGTCATAGCGCGCCAGAGATTATAGGTAATCGCACCCGGAACGATGTCCCAACTCACCGTCACACGCGCATTTCCTGGAACTGCCGCCACACCGGTGGGCGCAGCAGGCGGCGGCAAGGTTGCGGCTTCGATGATCGTAATATTGGTTGTCGGCAAACCACTCGAGGTGGCCGTCAGCGTGATGGAACCGGGCACATTGGTGGATTGCACGATGACCTGCGCCAGACCGTTGAAGACCGATCGTTGTGTGCCTTTGGCCGACTCATGTGAACTTGGATCTCCGTCACCTACGCCGATAATCGTCCCCCCGCCGCTGACAGCAAAATTGACCGTGTTAGTGGCCGTTGGCACAATATTTCCCTGCGCATCCAGGACCGCCACGGTGATTACCGAAACATCACGTCCATCCGCCAGAATCGTGCTGCGGTCAGGCCAAAGCGCGATTGCCGTCGGCGTCAAACTCGTCGTCCAGCTATTTGTGATCACGGGCGCCAGATGACTGTAACCGATGGCTTTCACGGTGCCGGATGCCCAGGGAACGTTCCACTCGACGTGATTTTGCGTGTTGAGCAATTTACGGCCCAGGCTCACGCCGTTGGTGAACAAATCCACGGAATCGCAGTTGCCAAAAGCCCATACGTTCACATTCGTTCCCGCCGCCCAATTCCAATGCGGGAGCAAATGCAAGATCGGCTTCACCGTCCAGTTCGCCTGGTAGTAATAAGCCAAATCCTTGAAGAATCCGCACGTGTCCAAAATGCCGGAGGCGGAATTGACGCAGGGCCAACCATACGGGGTCTCTTCACCGCGATAATCAAAACCCGTCCAGTTAAAGCCGCCCCCCAGCCACGGATGCCCGAAATTATAGCGGGGCCACCATTTCTCCACTAACTGTCCAAAGTTGGCGGTATAACCAAATCCGTAGTCACCCTGGTAAAGAACGGCATCGTATGCCGGCACGTAACCGTTCGCCATGTCAACGTAGTACTTTCCGCGGGTTGTACTGATATCACCCACTTCCGTGCCCATGGCCGGCAGCGCCGGAGCGTCCCGATGAAAGCAATCCAGGTTTCCGTACTTCTCGTAGTTGAGCCCTTCGATATCAAGTACTGTGGCAAAACCACTGTTCCAACCGAAGTTGACGGCAGCCGTACATTTGCGCCAGGGGTCCAACGAATGCACCAGATTTTGCATGACCTGAATGAGTGATGCGCCGGTACCACTGGTGTCACCCTGCCAGGCGGTCTCTTCATTGCAAAGCGACCAGGCAAAAACTGACGGATGATTCCGGTCGCGGCGAATCAAGCGGGAAAGCTGGCTCAATGGCTCGGCATTGGTCCCAAACCGCCGGTTTTCATCCAGCACCAGCATACCCGATTGATCGCAGGCATCGAGTATCTCCGAGGCCGGTTCATTGTGCGCGGTGCGATAGCCGGTCACGCCCATCTCCTTCAATCGCTCAATTCGGTAATATTGAAGCCGATCGGGCACGGCCGATCCCACTCCAGCGTGGTCCTGGTGAACGGACATTCCCTGGACGAAGATGCGCTGTCCGTTGAGGAACAAGCCGTTCGTTGCGTCGAAGGCCACGCTCCTTACTCCGAATGTCGTGTAATACACATCGGCGACGGCGTTTTGATTACTGATGGTGGTGACCAACCTGTAAAGATAGGGTGTCTGCGGTGACCACAAATTGGCGCTAAACGAAACGGCCTGAGACAGCGTCGAGCCCTGGCCGGCAGAAAGGTTCAGCAGGGAGGTGGTCGTAGCGACGGTGTTGCTGTTCGCGTCGAGAATCAACGAAGTCACACTGCCGTTCACCGTCGCCACACCACTCTGGTTCGTGACTTCGGTCTGTATGGTGACTGTGGCGTTGGAACTGACCAGATCCAGACTCGTCGTCGCGGCGTACGTTCCCCATTGCGACACGTGCAACGGATTCTCCGCAGTCAGCCAGACGTGGCGATAAATGCCCGCGCCTTCATAAAACCAGCCCTCGAACCGGCTGGCATCCACCCGCACGACCAGCACGTTCGTTCCGCCGGGATTGGCGTAGGGCGTAACATCGAAGTAAAAGCTCTCGTACCCACTGACGTTTCGTCCGATGATGTGGCCGTTGAACCAGACGAGGCAATTGCGGTACACACCGTCGAATTGCAGCCACAGCGACTGGCCGGCATAGTTGGACGGCAACGCAAACGTGTGGCGATACCAGCCGATGGTGTTGGTGGTGGTGCTGCCGGTGATGCCGGACTTGTATCCATGGCCACTGTCCGCGCTCGAACTAAAAGGCAATTCCACCGCCCAATCATGCGGCAGATTGATTTGCCGCCACGCGCTGTCGTCGTAATTGGTCTGGACGAACGAGACATTTTCTCCCGCGTGCGTGGCGAAGATGTCCACGCGGATGGATTCCATATAGGTTTCGGTATTATTCCCGGCGCCATTTTCGTTGGCATCCAGCTTGGCCAGATCCGAAATTTCCGGATAGTAAGTAACGTTCGTGGTGACATCCCCCGGATCGCCCAATTGAAAGCGCCAGCCGGAATCCAGCGAAATCTGCTCGCGACCGTACAATGGGCAGATCGGAAGGCCAATCACGACACATAGGAAAAACGCTGTCCTTTGAATCTGAACCATTTTCCGAGATGAATGTATTTCTTGCATGTTTTTAAGCCCTTTGACAGCGAACAGTTGCGCTTACGATAAACCGGCTCAGCCACATCGGCCAATGAGTAGGAATACCCACGACTCGAGAGGTTGGCTGCAAATATCATCTCGGCAGCGCCTCGCCCGTCGCGGCGTCACTGGTAAAGTCGTTCAATTCAACGGGTGAACAAACTCAAATCAATGTTAGTGGCCATCGTCTGATAGCCCGCCGCGTTCATGTGCAACCAATCATTGGCGTACGGGCCGGCGAAGAATGCCGCTTGAAAGTTCGTCAACGTCACGGGGTCACGCACGTACTTGTCAAAGTCAATCACGCCGTCGTAAATGGTGTTGGTGCGAAACCAGGCGTTGACCGCCTGCCGCGTCGCTTCATGGGCGGGAGTATAATAGCCGTTTCCGCCGAAGGGGGTGATGGTTGCACCATAGGCGAGCAGACCGCGAGCGTGGGCTTTCGTGGCGAACTGGGTGTATGCGGTAATCAAGTTCGTAGCCGAGGCGCTTCCGCCGATATCATTCACGCCCTCAAAAACGATGAGCCAGCGCACGCCGCTTTGACTGAGCACGTCACGATCAAAACGGTTCACGGCGCCCGGCCCGCCGGTAGTATTGTCTACCAGCACATCGTTGGCGCCAATTCCCATGTTGAGTACCCCCACGTTGCTCGTGGGCGGGTTGGTAGCGAGATACGCCGCAAAGAAATCCGGCCAGCGGTTGTTGACATTATCCGCCGGACCACGTCCATCCGTAATTGAATCACCGAGCGCCACGACCGCTTTGGCCGAACTGTCCGCCAGCACGTCAACGCCGGTGATGATATACCAGTGCAAGGTCTGTGTCGCCGATGGCATACTCGCCATACTCACGGTATTGCCAGACTGAATGTAGGATGTGGACCGGGAACCGGGGTGCCCATTAATGGTCGTGGACGAGATATTCCCGAAGTAAATGCTGACAGCCAGGTTGGTCAAGGCCGGCAGATTGAAATCGCACGGATCCGAAAACACGACCTCGCCCGGCGGAATGGTGACCGACGTCCCGCCATGAAAGGTCAGCGCCTTGTCGGCGGTCGTGTCAATGGCGCCGAGGAGGTTGGTGAGCGGGCCTGAGGCCAGGGCCACGTGGGCCGATTGAATGACGACCGCGTTTGTGCCGTAGGCATTGGAGAACCGCACGCGCAGATGTTGCCCGCCAATGGTCGTAGGGACAAACTGCCGAAGCGTGCTGAAGGCCAGCGGAACGGGCGGGGTATTTCCGGCGTTGACCAACTGCGGCCCGCAACCCCAGGTTCCCACCCAGTGACCATTCGCGGCGATGGTGCAAGGCAAGCAGCCAAAACCTGCGACATAAAGGAAAACAATCCGTGAAATCAAAGCACCAAGCGCTGGAAGTTTTTTCATAGGATCCTTAGAAGGAATAAGAACGATAAAATTGCGGCGGAGAGAGATTAACGGTGGAGTTTGTATATTGCCACAAACCACCACCGTCTGCTTTGTTGGTCGAGATATTGTGCCACGAAGCCGTCGGTCCGAGAAGCGTGGTCGCTTGAATGACATTGGTGGAATTGGGCCCGCCAACGAAGAAAACGGTGACGCTCCCGTCCGGATTTTGAACGATCCGGAGATTGGCCGGTGGCGGAGGCAGGGCCAATGCAAACACAGTTCCTTCTCCGCCGGGTCCACCGCTGAATGTCGTGCCGTACAATGAACCTGCCAGCGGCAACACGCCGGCCACTGGCAGCGCGCCGTCCCGGTTGGTGCCGGTGGTTGGGTCTATCGCGGTGAAGGCATGAAGCGTTTGGAATTGCGCGCCGCTGGTGCCCATAGAGAAGACCGTTCCACTGGCGTTGGTGCCGCCGGCCGACGCCGTGCCGTAAAGCTTACCGCCGGACAATGCTACGGGCGCGCACGGCGAAGCGCCGTCCCAATTGGTGCCGGTCAGCGGGTCGGTCGGCGAAAAGTTGTGCAGCACCGCGAAGCCGGAGCCGTCGGCACCCATCGAAAAAATCACGCCTTTGCCGCCCGTTCCGCCGGAGAAGGTGGTCCCGTAAAGTATGCCGTTGGACAAGACCAAACCGCCGGCAGGAAACGCGCCATCGGGATTGGTGGCCATAACCGGATCCAAAGGCGTGAAATTATGAAGGACCGTGAAACTGCCGCCGCTCGTGTCAAGGGAAAACACTACGCCCGCCCCGCCCGAACCGCCGGCGGACGCGGTCCCGTAAAGCGTGCTGCCCGAAAGAAGCAACCCGCCCATCGGCAGGGCGCCGTCGGAATTGGTGCCGGTGTTTGAGTCCAGCGCGCCAAAATCGTGCAAGTCAGCAAAAGCCGAACCGTTGGTGGACAACGAAAACACTGTGCCGTTGGCAGCAGCACCGCCAGCGGCGGTCGTTCCATAGAGTGTATTGCCTGACAGCGCCAGGAGTCCCGATGGACTGGCCCCGCCCGAATTTGTCGCTTCATTCGCCGAGACGACCGCAAAACTCTGAATGAGGGAACCGCTGCCATCGGTGCTGCCAAGATAAACCGAGCCGACGCCACTGTTTCCGCCGCCCAGGCTCGTTCCGAAAAAGCCGCTGCCTGCAACAGCCAGATCGCCCTCTGGATTCCCGGAGTCCGGCGCGTTGGTAAATGAGCGAAAGGCATTGAAGTTTGTCCCGTCGGGGCTCACATAGAAGGCGGTGCCATATCCCTGCAAACCGCCATTGAGCGTGGTTCCGCATAGCATGCCCCCGGACAACATCAGGCCGGCGGCCGGATTCGCGCCATCCGCGTTGATGCCGTTGTTGAGCGGGCTGAACCGGTGGAGTGCGACGCCATCCGGTCCCACGAATACGTTTGTAATCGGCGGCGTGTAAGGAACGGTTCCACTATCCAGATTCGACACGGCGAACGACGTGCCGGTCGTGCCGAACGCGAATTTGTCCATATCAAAACCATCCTCGCGTCCGCCGATCTGGAAAGTCTGCGTGAGATTTCCGGCAGTCACCGTGAAATTGATCGGTGCGGCGCCGCCGTTGAATTGCGAAATGTCAATCCACTTCCACGCGCCGGTTTGGACGATGCCCCCGCCGGTAACGATGTCACCGGCGTTCGTAAACCCGACGTTCCAGAGATTATTGCACAAGATCCAATCCGTACTGGCAGTGGGCGATTTCGTGCCAAAACCGTTGGCGTAAAAAAAACTGTCGTCGTTCGCTGCCCCGGGGCCGACGCGCACGCGCGCGTAAAGGTCATAAGTGCCGGCGTTGGGAAAGGTCACGCTGTAACTGGCGACCCTTCCGGGAATGCCCGGGACCGTCGTGCTGGAATAGTTATTCGTGTTGCTGATGTAGATCGTGCCACTGCTATTGCCGACGAGAAAGTTCGTGCCCAGCGCCCCTGATTCTGCTTCAACCAGCAACAGGTCGGCTGCAGTGGAATCAACCGCCCCGGCCAGCCAGACGGCCACCGAGGCGAATAAAATCATGGTAACACAATACGGTTTCATTGGTGCGATTTATGGTACTGACCGGTTCAAACTATAACCTGAGTCGTCCGGTTTGATCGTCTGTCTCGTTCATTATTTGAAATCTGTTTAATGAACTTGGTGCCTTGATTGTGACGGCTTGAGTCCTTGCCTTTACGTTACAGCGGCTGCCGGATATTACGACGTCGATTTGCATAAGAACCTCGCCATCAAGGTCCGAGCTTAAGGCGATAAAAACGGGTTGCGTCGGTCGCAGAATTGGTGTCTTCCAGGGTAAAGGGCACGACGGACAGATTCGTTTTCAGTGACACCTGCCAGTTCACAAGATTGGTCGAGGTTTGCAGCGTGTAGTCGTAATTAGTCGGGCCGCTGACCGGCATCCGCACTTTGCCGCCGGCGAGCGAAATGGAGTTGATATGCGGCGGGCCATTGCTGATCTGTCCGACAAAGGTCACCACGCTCATCGCCGGCACCGTGTAAGTGAACGAGGAGTTGGCCACGGTCGCCGCAGCTTGCGCGGCGAGTGAAAGATTGGATGAGGTGATCCACGGCGTGACGGCGTTGGTGACGGCGCAATTGGTAAACGAAAATGCCTGGGCGATGCCTGTGCTGTTGGGGTTGACGGCCACAATGGCAAACGCGCCATTCGCGCCTTTGTAGGCGCTGACCGCGGCGGAGTCGGCGTCGCTGGCCACGTCAATCCGATAAAATCCGGGCCGGACGAACCGGCTCCACTGAGCCACGACGAATCCGCGTATTTGGGGTACGCCGGAGGCGTTTACCAGCCCGTTGGCGTCCCCCAGGCACTTCCACCAGATGTAGGCGCTCATGTTGCCGACGGTAAGACAATCATGAATTTGTTGTGCGGTGACGATGGCCGTATCAATTGTTTGATCATTCACCAAATACTCGGTCATCCAGGTTGGTTTGCCTGCGCTATGGGCGAGGGGATAGTCCACAATGGGGACCGCGGTGTTATTGGGGCCGTATAGATGTTCGCCGATGAACGTTATGTTGGCAGTGGCGGCAGAATCGGTGAGGGTGGGGTCGGACATGGCCTGGTTGTACGAGGCCGATTCGGGCATGATGACTGGCGCGTTGGTAATGAGCCCGGCCACATTGTGGCAGAAGGTCTGCAGCTGCGTGGCTGTCCAGCCACATCCTTCATACGTGGTGGGCACAAAATCCGGTTCGTTTTGGAGGGAGATGGCTTTGAGCGGGGCTCCGTTTGACGACATATAGCCGGCAAAATTATTCAGATAAATCGCGTAATTCGTGTACTGCGCCGGCAGCAACGAGCCGCCAATGACATTGGTGTTGTCCTTGTATCCAGCCGGTGGCGACCAGGGCGTTGCCAAAACTCCGGCGCCGCGCGCGACGGCCTTCTGGCCGTCCAGGCGTGCAGCGCTCCAATTCGTGGTCGGATCAATGCGGACCCGGAGGAGCGTGAGTCCTAACTGGTTTACATTGTTGGTGCCGAACAAGGTGTCCATGTTGGCGCTCGTCACCGGATCCAGCGTGCCCGGGTTTAGAAACACCACGCCACCGCCAAAGCCGTCAATCCGCTGATGCGCGTTGTTCCAATCAACGATGCAGGACGCCGGGTGTGCGGAAGGCACGACGCCGCCGAGAGCGATGGCCAGGGCAAAAGCAGAAAATGGCAGGTAAGGTTTCAAAAGCAAAGCTGTCAGCGCAATCGAAAATCCAGGTCACCGGGCAAAAAGAGTCATTGCATGTAGTTTTTGGCCGACAGGATGGACAGTGCACTCCTCAGATTAAGCTCGAAGTCCTGCGGGTCCTGCCACCAGAAAAACTGGCGCTGCCCATTGGCGCCAGCGTACTGATGCAGGAACCACATTGTTGGATACTTGATCCAGTTGGCGGAACCATCCACAAACACTTCGTTGCCGCCGGCGGGCGTTTTCGCGCTTAAACCCCGGTGTGGAGGAATATCATCCCAAAGAGAAAACTTGGTGCCGTTGACGGTGTAAACGGGCGCCAAGCCCACCAGACTGCCCCAACCGCCGGTGTCACCGCGGACCAACGCGTCGGCCGCCAACGCCCAGTAGGGTTTGGATTTGGTCAGTCTTACCGGGCTGTGCGACGGGTAAATCGTGCCGGTGCCGCCAAGCCATCTGGGCATGCCCCCGAAGTAACTATAGCCGATGACCCATTGCGGCGGAGACGAGTTGGGATCATAAGTTGGGAGCACTTCTTGCGTTTTGTTCCGGCCGGGGCAACTCCATACGGACGAACCGCTGGCGTTATTCAGTCCCAACCCGACAGTACTCACGCCTTCAGCGCCCTGTACATTCAGCGCAACCGGAACGATTGCGCTGTTGTTATCCACGCGGACGGGTACCACATACTCGTCATTGTCGCCGGCATAAACGTTCATGCCGACGCCGATCTGGCGCAGGTTATTCAGGCAGGACAGCCGCTTGGCCTTGTCCTTGGCGCTGGCCAGCGACGGCAGCAAGATCGCGGCCAACACAGCGATAATGGCGATAACGACGAGCAATTCAATCAGCGTGAACGCCGACCTTGGTTCCCGCGGCGCGTCAGCGTCAGAAGCTATGGCCCGGCAGACCGACTTTCGCTGCCGCTGCACAGTTGCGCTCGGGGTTTGGACCGACATAGTAAATTTTACATTCAAGATAGCTCAATTTTCTACTGTAGGGAATGGACGATCCTACTAGGTAATACACTATAGCTTAAACAGATCGCAAATCGAATGCGTGATGGCTGTTGATCCTCCTTCGGTTTGGATAAGCCGCTTTACCAGTCTGAGCGTCGTTGGTTATTCGCCGCCAAACCAACGCTGACGGATTCAGGACGCCATCCGTTTCAAAGGCAACCTGCGCCTGGATTGCGACGTTTACCACCAAAAGCTCTCGCCGCCATTGCACCGCTGATCCATGTCGTCGAATTTGCGCCACACCACGTGCCCGTCTTTGAAGCCGACGTTTCCACCCGAAGGAACCGTACCTCCCTTCAAGTGCGGGCTGAGATGGGGTATGTAAAAGCCGCCTTTCACCTGGGTGTAGGAAACTCCCGGATAGGTGTAACGTTGAGCATAGGTCACGCCCTGCGGAGAGCAAATCGTGGCGTCGGCCACCAACACCCGGTCGGCAGCGGGCACGATGGTCGGAAAAAAGATTTTGGGAAATACAAACCGCAACTGATGCTCGGGCTGGAGCGTTGTATTTTGATTCGATGCTACCACCAGACTGAGCTGGCCGGAAAACGCGAACAGGTATCCTGAGATGTGGAAGCCTGATGGCGGATCGCCGGCGTTGTCGCCATAGTCCCAAAGGTTGCGTTGCGCCGCGGTATGGTCCTCAAAATTTTCCCAGTCCGTGAAGCGTGGCTGAGTTCCGGGGCAATAAAAAGCCTTCTTGTTATTGCCCACCGCCGACAACATGGTTTCCGATGCGTTATACGGAATGTCCCAGGCCCAGTTTGCGCTGCCGGGGGGATCCAGGACTGGAAGTTTGTCACCGAATTCACCGGCATAGGCCTGAATGGCGATCTCCATCTGGTGGAGGTTGCTGGTGCAATTGATCCGGACGGCACGTTCCTTGGCGGCGGCGAGCGCCGGCAACAAAATCGCCGCCAACACGGCAATGATGGCGATGACCACCAGCAATTCAATCAGGGTGAAACCCGTTTCGTGGGAATCAGGTGCCTGGCAATTTTTAGTTGTTCTGGCGTGCATATTTCTCATCGATTCAAAACAATTCAACTCGTCAAATTACAATTCCACGCGGATTCATGGATAATCTAACATCCGGCGCGGATTTGGGGGATGAGTACAAATACTCATGCAGCAGAACGAATTCGTTGCCTGCCAGCTGCCAACAGCATGATGAACCGCCAGTTATGGCCGGCCCGGATAACGAATCATTGAGCGCTTGGCCATAGCGCGGACAAGGCTGTCCGCGCTCTTGGAAAAACTTCGCGGCGCGCTCTGGATCCGGGAGATGGCAGTGCAAGGGCAGCTACAGGTACGCGCTGTTATCGAAGGCAAATTTCAATAAACTGTGGGTCCCGTGCAGTTTCAATTTGTTGCAGATGTGCTGCCGGTGGTTGTCCACCGTCCTAACGCTCAACTGGAGGTGGTCGGCGATTTCCTTGCTGGTGTAATCCTCACCGATGAGCTTGAGGATGCGCCGCTCCGCCGGGGTCAGGGCCTCGATTTGCGGTTTGCTCAAGAGTAATTCCCGCACGCGATCACTGCGCCGTTGTCCGGCACTCAGCATGGAAGTGCTTACAAAGGAGTCGCCCCGGGCCACGGCTTTGAGCGCTGCCAGAATGTCGTTGGCCGCGTTGTCCTTGAGCACGTAGGCCTTGGCGCCCAGATCCATGGCGGCATTGAACATGTCCTCTTCCTGGTACATGGTCAGAATGATCGGCTTGATCAGAAGGGAGAGCTCGCGCATCGTCCGCAGGGTTTCCAGCCCGTTGAGCTGCGGCATATCAATGTCAATGATCGCGATTTGCGGCTTCAGGCTGACAAACATGCGCATGGCTTCCACGCCGTCGGACGCTTCGCCGACGATGCGGAACCCCGAGTTCTCTCCGATCACGTCGCGCAGGCCGCGGCGCAGGAGCGGGTGATCATCCACGATGATTACGGTTGATTCCGGTTTCATGAGTGTCAGCGGGCAATGGAACTTCGACGGTCAAATTGGTCCCTTCACCGGGTCGGGAAGCCACCGCCAGCTTCCCATTGAGGATCCGGACGCGCTCGGCAATTCCGCTGAGTCCGGAACCCGCGCCACTGGGGTGGGCGGAATCCTGGGCGTCTGCTGCGAATCCCCGGCCGTTGTCCCGGATGGAAAGTGAAACGAGGCCGGGCCGCCGCTTGATGACCACCGTGGCCTCGGTGGCGGCGGAGTGTTTGACCATGTTATTGACGGCTTCCTGCACGATCCGATAAATGTGGATTTCCGAATCTTTGTCAAACACGCCATCAATGTCCTCGACCCGGGTGGCAAAGACAATGGAACCGCTTTCGGCGGCAAGGTCAACCACGGCCCGAATTGCCTGCGTCAGCCCCAACCGGTCCAACTGATAAGGCCGCAAACCGTGCGTAATCTGGCGCACCTCTTCAATTGCCTGGGAGCTGGCAGTGGATATTTCATCCAGCCGCTGGCGCAACCCGGATTCCTCGCCGGCGCGTTGCATCGCCAGCACCGCCTGGTTCTTGATGGCCAGCAGGACCTGTCCCAGGCTGTCGTGCAAATTGATGGCAATGCGGCGCCGCTCGTCTTCCAGCCGCTCCAGCACCTGACGGGAAAACGCGAGTCGGGCGGCTTGCTGTCGTTCCAGCCGACGCCGCAACAGATGAACCCAAAGCAGCGTTACGAGCAGTACTGTCAGCAATGCGCCCACCAGGGTAACGGTCCGTTTCCAGGTCCACCAGGGCGGACCGCGGAGGACCACCACGTCGGCGGGACTGCGCAACAAAAGATTGAGCGAAGCCAGCGTTTGCGCCCTGGCCGACTTGTCGCCGGCCGGGGAGTCGGCTGTGGTTTCGTTGCCGCAAACCCCGGTGACTCGGAGACGGCTGCCGGGGGCGATGTCCGGCAAACGGTCCCGGTTGGCTGCCAGAGTTGCCGTGAAAACGCGCTGCTGTTCCTGCAACTCCAGCACCTGCCTGAGACTATTGGTCTTCCGGGCGAGCAAAGTGGCGTTGACCTGGACCAAAGTGCCGTCCTGCCGGGAGGACAGTGCCTCGCTCAAATTCAGGGCTTTGGCGTTGACCGTCTCGACCGTCCGGGTGGGACGCGCCAGCGCTTCAATCAAGGTGCCGACGGGACCGCTCGACGCGGGAAACGCGAGCACTTCAATCGTGTCGCCGACTTTTGCGAACACCGGAGCAGGGGTCTGCACCCGGATGCCGCCCGAGGTGTCCTGCACGAAAAACGAGTCGGCGTCCTGATAGGTCATTTCACCAACCACGCGTACCCGGTGGGGCCACGGGGTTTCCAGCGCTTCCGTGAGCAGACTGGCAATGGAACGCCCGGGTGCGGCAAAGGGTTTCCTCGGTGCCGCCTCCTCCACCTCAATGAATTGGGGGGACGGAATCAGCAACATCGGCTCGTCCAACAAGGTCTGCGACAACACGCCGCGGGCGCGCAACTTTGCGTCCACATAACGGCCCAGCGAATCCGCGGGGGCTTGCCCGATCCAGAGGCAAGCCGGGCCATCTTTCGTAACGATGGAGAGTGCGCCGTTGGGGTTTACCGAATGCACCACGCCTTCCAATTCACACCATCGGTCTTCCTGGTTCGCCTGGGTGGGGAAGCCGAAGGGTTGGGTGATGGGCAAAGGCAGGGAATGCCAGCCAAGTTCGGTGACGACCAGCGGTGTGAGCACCGGTACAAACTTGCCCGGTTCCAAGGGACCGCCGAGGTCAACCCATCCTCCCACCTGCAAATGACTTTTCAGTATGGGATTATCCAGATTGACGCGCACGGTGGTGGCGTCGCCCTGGACGAAGATGTAGTCGGTGCCGAAGACCTGATCATTGAAAGTCACCACGCCACGAATGCCGTAGAATCCCTGCCTGGGCGAATTGGTTGTGGCGGTTGACAGGGCAGGTTGATTGCTGATCGAGGCAAATTCATTGGTCGCCGCCGCTTCGATAAAAGAAATGCTGTTTTCCGCCGAGGCCCAGATCAGCGCCGGCATCATCCTTTCATTCTGATCATAAATCCCCTCACAAACTCCCTCAACGCGGACGACCGCGTTGCTGGATTCGGCGAGCTGTTTTGACTTCTCCCGGCTCCAGTGGTCCGCGCGCACTTCCACCAGTGCCCGCCCGTCGGACAATTCCAGGCAAGCTGTGTTTTCGTCTGTGGCCGCGAACTTTACCACCCCTTCGGCCTCCACCCAGCGATAGTTGCTTTCAGCCGGCAACGGCTGGTTCAAGGCAATTTGATCCGGCTTTGGCAATTCACCTGGTCCACGAACGCTTACCCGGACCCGCTCTGCGGTTAGCGCTGATTCAAACGGGCGCGTTCCGCCCAGACCGGTTACCGTGCCGGCGGAATAATTGGTCCAGTATTCGCGCAGGATGCCGTTGGTCACCGCTGGCATTGGCTCGCGGCCTTCGCTCCACGGAGTGAGGTAACGCCCATCAATAATTGTTTGACCCTGTGCAGGTCCCTGCCAGGCGACCGAAAGGTGATCGCCTCCGGTCGTTTGCTCGTGCAGCGCCTCAATGTAATAAGTCTCACCGGCTTTCAGCGGAATCGGCTCCGAACGTTGTGAAGCGTACCGCGACCATTCGTGGGGCGCGACCCAACCGTAGCGCGGGATCAAGGCGATCCGCCTTGCCTTGGACGGGTCGGCGTCCGCGCTCAGCCACAATTCCGAGGAATTGTCACTGGCAACCCAAAAGACGTACTGTCCCGTGGCAGGCGGGTGAAGCCAGCCTCGCATCCGGGTCAGGTAATAAAAGCCCCAATTCGACGGCGCCTCGAATGAACTACGGATTTCCTGACCCGAGGGCCGATAAGGATAATCCGGAAAACTGGTAAGATAGGGGCAACAGTTGGCGCCATTCAAGGTGACCAGCTGCCCGACCTGCAGCCCCTGACCCCCGACGGGAAAGTTCAAGGCCACCGCGCCGGTAGCGTCCTGCAAGACCACCAGGTCGCGGTTGGTATCCACCAGCGTAACCACGCTAGTCAGCTCAAAGTCGCACCCGGCCAGGTATTCCGCGCCGGGAAGCGCTCCGAACTGCGCCGCGTTCGTGACGGTATGGCCGGCCGGTGTGGTTGCCGCCAAAGCGCTCGCGCCTGAGCCGGGAAGGTCCTCGGCCCCGCACACGAGCGCGCGGGTCGCAGGCAAAAGTAGAACGAACGCCCCGGTGCGCCGCCACATCCCAGCGAAGCACGGCCCTGCCAACAGACGAGGCCAATGCGATGCGGAGAACCGAGACATAAATTCACATGGGACAATCAAAACCGCCGGACCGATGACTCATCTTTTCATACCACTTTGAATGGCGGGAGCAAGCGGATTCGCGGTAGTGTGCTAATTTGCTGTCGGGTGCGCTGTCCCCAGCGCACAGTCGGCTGTGACAGCCGACGCTACAGTTCAAATCCGGACACTGCGGGTTCGCCGTCGCAAGTTCCGGGCGCAGCCTGGCACCCGCACCAGAGGAGAATGACTCCTTCTGCCCGCCCAAGCGGGGAGCAAGATGGCCCGAATGAGGGGATCAAAGGTTCAAAATCGCAGGGAATATTGTGCCTCCTCACCCCGCCCCTCTCCTCCCTCGGAGGAGGAGAGGGAGAAAAACAGTGCTTGTGCCAAGTTGCGCCCGCGGGTTCCGCAGCGGGCAGCTCAGCTTGCTTTGAGCATCCGCGGTTTTGAATGTCGTCCGCCAAAAGTCCGACTCAAAATTGAAAAGGGGCGGCAGGAGATTTTCCTGCCGCCCCGTGGATCGTTCAGAGCTTGATTACGGAACCAGACGATAGAACACAGCCGTATTCGAACGGATCAGCAGTGCGCTCGAGTAAGTGTTGCTGAGGTCGGTTCCAGGGATGTTGAACCAGATTCCGCCGGTCTGCAAACCTCCCCGGAGCGTATTGGTCTGGGCTTGCAAATGCATGCCCGTCCAGGCGGCCGGCCACGACAGGTTCACGTTCGCACCAGCCCGCGCGGCAGTGATGGTGGGTGATCCCGGCGCCGTGACGGCGGTCACGGTGACCGATCCGTCCGTAGCCAGATTGTTGGCGAAGGTGTAACCACCCGGCGACACAATCGTGATGGAACCGCCGCCAGTGACTCCCGCGTTGGTGGAGGCGAAGATCGTAAACTTCTCTCCGACCGTGAGAGCCGGGCCGACGTTAATCAGTTTCAATGTCCCGCCGGTAGCAATGACGGCGCCGTTGGTGGCCTGGAAGAGCGTGTTCGACTGCGCCAACGATGTGTTCAACGTGGCCAGCACCGTGCCCGCCACAATGTTCATATTGGTCCCCACGTTCAGTGTGCCGACCGTGCCGACTCCGCCCGCGGTTACCGTGCCGCCACTCACGTCCAGGTCGCCACCACTCATACTGACCACCAGCGTGCCATTGCTGGCGATGGTGGGACCGGTTACGGCGTTCGAGCTGGTAATCGTCAGGATGCCTGCGCCTGCCTGCACGACAGTGCCGGTTCCGGTGATACCGCCGCCGAACGTATAGTTGTCCGCGCGGTTGAAGGTGAGCTGGCTCCAGACGGTTGCGACGCCCGTGCCGATGGTGCCGCTGGTGCCGCCATTGCCGACCTGCAGGACGCCGTTACTGACGATGGTGCCGGCGAGATAAGTATTGTTGCCGGTCAGCGTCAGGACGTTGCTGCCCCACTGAACCACGGTACCCGCGTTCGCCAACGCCGGTGGATTCGTCACCCCACCAATGATGTTGCCGCCGAAGGTGTAGTTGTCAATGTGGTTGAAGATGAGTGACCGGAAGGTGTCGTTAACGGCGCTGGCGCCAAACGTCACGTTGCCGGAGATCGTGCCCCCGACACCGAAGACCGAGCCGTCGAGGTTGGTCCATGTACCCAGGATGATCGAACCACCGTTGATGAACGTGCCGCCGGTATAATTGTTCGTGCCGCCCAGCGTCACGTCGCCGGGATTCGGGTTGTTGACGTCTTTCACCAACTGGCCCGAGCCGGTGATCGTGCCAAGATATTCGAATATGGCGTTGTCCTGGCGGACGAGTTTGAGCGTGCCGTTGTTGGTAACAACCGAGCTGGCGAAGTTGCCCGCGTTGCCTGTGCAAGGTTGGAACGTGGCACCCGCGTTAATCAGTGTCCAGCCGGTATAAGTGTTGTTGCCGGCCAGCTTCATCAAGCCGGAACTCGAAACAATCACATTTCCGCTTCCGAGGATGGCGCCGTTGCCAAGCATATCGAGTTCGCCAGTCGTGTTGAAGACGAGAATCGCGTTGTTGGTGAGGTACACGGGGCTGGCGCCGTCCAGTTTGCCCGTAGCGCCGCCGTTGCCGATTTGCAGTGTGCCGGCATTGACGGTGGTGCCACCCGTATAGGTGTTGTCGTTGGCAAGAATGACCGTGCCGGTGCCGTTGTTGGTAACACGACCGGGGCCGCTGATAACGCCGGGCACGAGCAAAGTGCCGGTGCGATTGAAGATGATAGCAGCGTTGTTAACAACGGGGCCGCTGCCGAGGGAGCCGTTCGGGCTCGCGCCGACTTGCAGTATCCCGTTATTAATCGTTGTCCCGCCGGAATACGTGTTGTTTCCGGACAGGATCCAGTTGCCGGGGCCGTTCTTCGTCAGCGAGACCGCGCCGCCGGCAGGTGCGTCGGGCAACACAGCGGCAAGCGTGTTGGTGTCCGCTACCGTGCCCGTCATCGTGAGTGTGCGCGGGCCGGTGCCAGCGACGACGGTGAGGCCTCCGTTGCTCAGATCCAGCGGGCCGGAACCCGAGGAGTCAATCGCGCCGCCGCCCGGGTTGAGCGTGAACAGGTGATCCACGTTCACCACGGCGCCGGTATATTGTAGCGTGCCGCCGTCAAACACCAGACTGGCCGCGCTGTTGTTCGCGGCGCCGATGTCGCTGGCGGTGCCGCCATTGGCCAGCGAGGTGACGTCCACGATGCCACCGCCGAAGGTGGTGACGCCGGTGTAGGTGTTGGCGCCGCCAACCAGCGTGAGCGTATTGGTGCCGCTCTTGCTCAGGCTGGCGCTGCCGCCGATGTTGTTGGCGCCGCTGGAGGTGATGGTGTAGCCATTCGCGGTGTTATTAACCGTAATGGTTGTCCCGGTCACCGCGGCGTTGACACTCACGTTGGTCTGTGCCGACGTGTCGTCAAACAAGGCCGGCCCCACACCATTGGCGCCATAAACCACCGGACCGCCGTTTTGGATCCAGTTGTTCGCGGTGGTATTGTCCCAAAGATTGTTGTTGATGCCGGTCCACGTGTAAGCCGTCGCGGTGATATTCAGGTAAAGCGTGTTGCCGGTGAACGAGAGGTTGCCAATAAAACCGTTGAGAACACCCAGACTGACGGTGGGAACCGGACCGGTCGTCCACGTCATCAACGGATAACTATTGCCTATCGCCAGCGTGCCGCTGTTGATGTTGATGGTGACCGTGCCGGAGGAGGCGAGGGTGGCCGGCGCCAGCGGTGCGGTCGTGGTGCTATGGACGTTGAAGAATCCCAAGATCGCGCCGGAGCTCGTTCCCAGGGTGAGTGTGCCCGGCTTGAGTTGCGTGCCGGTGTCATAGAGCGCGAGCGTCGCACCGTCGGCGACATTGATGTTCCCGGTGCCGGTCATCGCGCCCTGGAAAATCAATCTGCCGACGGAGATGGTGGTATTGCCGCTGTAAGAGTTCGCGCTGGCCAGCGTGAGCGTGCCGCCACCCAGTTTGGTGAGCGAGGCGCCGCTGCTGGGCAGTGCGGTCGCAAACGTCACGGGTAGTCCTGCGGTGTCGATCGAATAGGCCTGTCCGGGCGAGTTGGTGAAGCGTGAAGAGTAGTCGAAAGTATTGGCGGAGCTGAATCCCAGCGTGCCACCGGTGAAGGAAATGTAGCTGCCGGTGCCGAGCGGGCCGGAGGAGCCGGGGTTCTCAGCACTCGCGACGATCAATTCGCCGCCGGTGAGGAGGGTGGGGCCGGTATAAGTGCTCTGGCCCGAAAGCGTGAGGGTACCATTATTCACCTGCACGATGCCGACGCCGGAAATGACGCCGCTGAGAGTTTGTGCCTGGGCAGCCGCATCGAATTCAAAAACGCCACTGGCACCATTGAGGGCGACGGTCTGGCTGGGCGGGTTGGGGAAAAGGCCTGAACTGTGTACGATCAGTGCGCCGCCGTTGATGGTGACACCGCTCAAGGCGCTGTTGGGATTATAGGTGCCCGTTTTGCCTGCCGTCCAGGACACGATACCGGGACCGTCGATCAAGAGAGCATTCGCGCTGAAGCTGCCGTTGTCGGGCATGAGGTAGTTGGTGACGTTCCAATTTCCCGTCCCGTTAAACCAGTAAGTGTATCCGTTGCCGCCGCCCGCCTGCCACTTTACGCTCGGATTGATGACGCCCGCGTTGGCTGAATTGTTCATCCAACTGTGGACGGCTCCCGCCGGCCGGCCGAAACTGAGCAGGTTGTTGGTGGTGGTGTCGCCCCACGTGAACGGCGCCGAGCCGGCGTCAAGTTCAACGCTGTTGATACCAATGCCCGCGGATACGGTAGTCGCAGGGGTACAAATAACCTGCACTGAATTGGTTTGACTCGCCGTCATGACCAGATTGACGCCCGACGAACCGAAACCGGTGCTGGGCAGGCTGACGGTGCCGTAGGTGATAAGCAGATTGGTCGTGGTCAGACCGTTCCATTCGGCAGTGTCTTGGGTGGCGCCACTGGGCTGGCCGATGGGGATCCAGTTGGTGGGATTGACGAGGCTTACTCCGTCCCATGCGCCGGACCATGTATACAACACCTGGCCAAAGACGGCCGTGGTGGCGAACATACCGCAGCACAGACAGAGCAGTTTAAGCATAGTTAGTTTGGTTTTCATAAACTGCACGGTTGAGTTTTTGTGGGTGGTATTTGGTTTCATAGGTTGAACTTTCTATTTGCTACAAGAGTGATACAGCGATTCGTGGGTGATTATCTATTTATCTACCATTTACGGCCAATAATTGGAATGAGTAGCAATACTCATTCGCGACGCGCTCCCGGAAGCGGATGCGCGCGTGAGCCCGATCGCCACTCGATGCGGTCGTCGTTTTGGCCTGGTAACGTTCATAGGGTTGGTTAGGTTATTGTATTATTTAGGGATTGGGATTCAAGATGGTCAGTAATACCAGAAAATGGCCTCGCCTTGATCATAACCGCACAGCATTTGAAGCCGGTTATGGGTTTCCACGTGGCCGTCAGCATACGCCGCGTTGACACCTTTCAAAACCCGGTTGTAAAAATGGGCCGTGTTGGGGCTGCAATCCTTGGGATTCCGTGACGCAACCCCGGACAGGGGCGGGTCAAACCCTTGGCCGCCCGTGCTGGAACCAGCCTTGTCACTGATGAACGGCGTATTGTTCCACGATTTCCTGCTCGAGATTGAGGGAGAACCATAGTCACCCCAAGGTGTGCCCCTCATCCAGTTGAACTCCGAGAAGAACGCCGGATCGGTTGTATAATCCGGCGGGTAGATTGTGCCGGAAAAAGCCGGGACAGACTGGCTGCGCTGCACCCACCAATTGTGATTGATGATGGCCTCGCCGTAAGGATTATTGTTAAAACTGGCTTGAAGATCTTCAATACCACTGATGATATGACCGTATTTTTGCTCAAAATTCTTCTCGGCGTTGTCGAATTCAGTATCGCGCACGGGACAAAACCACATAGGGACGGTCAATCCAAACGGTGAGAGCCCGTTGATCATGTTGGTCGATACATCCCAGCAATACTTGCCGCCGCCACCCGGCCAATCATAGCGCGGCAACTTGCCCAGCGAGTCATCGCTCGCGTAGGCGTTCACCGTTATCGTCCACTGCCGGAAGTTCGACGTGCAGTTGACGGTCTTGGCCTTGAACTTTGCCGCGGCCAGCGCCGGCAGGAGGATCGCCGCCAGGACGGCAATAATGGCGATGACCACCAGCAACTCAATCAGCGTGAACGCTGATTTACCCTGCGGCCGAGCATTCGGGCGTGAGGTGTCGAATAACATTGGTGATTTGAGGTTGATCATATCTCAGTTTTCTCCTATAGGGAATGGACGATCCTACTTTTTTGGTTCCTGCCATTTCCCGGCCAGGACACAGCCGCTGCGCTGTTTCCATTCGCGCCCCGTCCATCATCCGCAAACCCGAATTTATCGGGGCGGAGGACGGGTGCCAGTTGTTCCTGCGAGGCCCGATACCGGCTGGGGGGAATGCGGTTCACGGCCTTGAACACCCGGGAAAAGTAAAACGGATCATCGTACCCCAGCACCGCCGCCACTTCCTTCACGCTGGCTGACGTGGCGTCCAACAGGTGGCAAGCACGTTGCATGCGCAGGTGTGTGAAGTAATCCATCGGCGAGCTGCCGGTGCGGCGCTTGAACAGGGCAAAAAAATGCGAGGGCGAAATATGCGCGAGGGCGGCCAGTTTGGCCACCGGCAACGGCTGGTTGAGATGTTCCCGCATGTAAGCGATGCTTTGTTCGATTCTCTCCGCGCTCTGCGCACCATTGCTTTCGAGCAGGATTTCTCCATTGCCACAGCCCCGGATGGAGTATTTTGCGGGTGCCATCCCCGGCCCGGGGATAAGCGCGGTTGAGTGCCCGTTGCCATTCCGCGCCATCGGATGCGTCCTGCCGCTGGCACTCCCCGTCGCCCCAATTGGTCTGTGCGGTAAGCAAGACCGGTTGTCGGACTCGGGTTTAGGCTTCAACTGATTCATGCGATGGACGGAGCGCTGAAGTGTTTCTGCAGCACCAGGGCGACCGTGCCGCGCAACCGGCTCTCGGCCGCCGGGCTCGTTGGCACGATCCGCGTTTTTATGGGCGTGTGCAGCCGGCTTTCGACCCGCGCTTGAACAATGGGGCCGATTCGCGGCCAGGCCTGCGTGACTTCGCCAAAAACCACCACGACGTTCGGCGCCAGTCCCAGGACGAGGGTGGCAATTCCCTCACCCAGATAATACCCCATTCGGTCCAGCGCCTGGCCGGCCTTGACATCGCCTTGTTCGGCCAGACGCAGCACGTCTTCAAAGGTCAACAGCACGGGGGCAGCGGCGCGGCGGCGCGAGCCGGGCTCGGAGTAATAGCGCACCGCCGCCGTGTTGGAGGCAAAGACTTCCCAGCAGCCGCGGTTGCCACAGTTGCAGCGCGGGCCGTCCTCGCGCAGCACCATGTGGCCGAATTCCCCGGCCAAGCCCGCCGGACCGCGCACCAGCTGGCCGTTGAGGACCATGCCAACGCCGATGCCTTCGCTGACAGCGACGGCCAGCAAATCGCGCACGCCTTCACCGTATTGATCGTTCCACAGTGTGGCGAGCGCACAAGCATTGGCGTCATTCTCCAACTCCACTGACAAGCCCGTGGCTTGTTCCAACGGCGTTTTCAAATCCAGATCGCGCCATCCCAGGTTGGGAGCGAAAACCAGATGTTTCGTTAATGAATCCACGCGCCCCGGCAGGGCAATGCCTATGCCTTCGTAGGTAAGTTCCGGGTGCGATTTGATCAAATCACTAAGACGCTGGCCCAATTGGGCGACAAACTGCCCGGGCTCGCGGCCGGTGGGAAATGTCTCCAGCGTCATAAACCGGTCATCCAATCCCGCCAGGGCAATCGTCGTGGTCAGCGGGCGGAGGTCAACGCCGATGATGCCGGCGCGTTCTCCGTTAAGGTGGAGAAAGGTCGGCTTTCGCCCGTGTGGGAGATGACCGTACGCGCCTTTTGTCACCCAACGCAGCGCCATGAGTTCTTCGGTGATAGCGGAAACGGTGCTGCGCTGGAGACCCGAACGCCGGGACAGATCAGCACGGGAAATGGGCTGATGCTTGCGGATTAAATTCAGCACGATGCGGCGGTTGATGTCGCGCGCAGTCCCGCTGGTCGCCACCTGAAAGTTGGTCGGGTCAATAATACGCATAGAATGTACGCCATTCAGGATGCGTGTGGATATTGTTCGTGACCTGAATTTAATCGATACCGACAATGTTGCCAAGAAGAATTTTAAAGAAAATGAGCACCCTGAATTCACATGGAGCGGGTCGTGCGACTCGGGGTGGAGAAATCAGCCAGGAACGGATCCGACCTCAAGACGCAACATTCTTGTTCTCAAAATGTTGCTATATTGGGTTATCGGCAAAACACGCCTGACCAGAATCATCGCCAAGTAGTCTGAAATGTTCGGCGGATACTGGCGGCGGACCCTGCTGGAAGACTTTCGGCTTTGAGTTGAGCGCTCTGGAACTGAATCTTCGCCCGGCAAGTTCGATGTTGCCTGTTTTTCCGGCAATATGTGATATTTTACCTTGCCCTCGCCTGCTATTTCCTTTAGAACACGTGTACATGAACACACCGGAAGCGACACGTCAGCCGTGTTTTGTTCGAGGTTCGAACAAGTAACCCTCTAACGCGCGCGCACAGGCCCGATTGGAAGACCATGTTTGAAATACCCGACTCGCCCGTTTCTGCAACCAGCGCGACGAGCGCGGCTCAAGCCTCTTTGAAAGAAGTTTTCAAGGATGACTTCCATATTGGAGTTGCCCTCAGCCTGGATCAGATTTCCGGCAATGAACCGGACACTCTCTCGCTTGTGGAAAAACATTTCAGCAGCATCACCCCGGAGAACATCTTGAAGTGGGAAGAAGTTCATCCAATGCCCGACAGATATAACTTCGAGGCGGCGGATCGCTTTGTGGCGCTGGGTGAGAGAAGCAAAATGTTTGTCGTCGGACACACGCTCGTCTGGTTTCATCAAACACCCGATTGGGTGTTTCAGGATGGAGCGGGCAAACCTCTGAACCGCGACGCGCTGCTGGAACGGATGCGGGACCACATTTTCACCGTGATGGAACGCTACAAGGGCCGGATTCATGGCTGGGATGTCGTCAACGAAGCCGTGACGGCGGACGGGAAGTTTCGGAAATCGAAGTGGCTGGAGATCATCGGCGAAGATTACATCCTCAAGGCGTTCGAATTCGCGCGCCAGGCCGATCCACGCGCCCAGCTTTATTATAACGACTACGACAACGAGAAGCCACTTCAGACCGAAGGCGTGGTCCGGCTCATCCGGAATTTGCAATCAAAAGGCATCCGGATTGATGGCGTCGGCATACAAGGGCACTGGTTTCTGGATCGTCCGCGCATTGAGGAAATTGAGAAAGCGATCCAGACTCTCTCGGAACTGGGCGTCAAGGTGATGATTACCGAGTTGGACATTAGCGCGCTTCCCTTTTATGCCGTTGATTCCAAAGCGACCGATCTCTCCACGTTCAGCCCGGCAGCGCGAAAGCAGCACAACCCGTATCCCGAGGGATTGCCGGATTCGGCGCAGACCGCCCTGGCGAACCGGTACGCCGAGTTGTTTTCACTTTTTCGCAAACACCGGGCCAAGATCAGCCGAGTGACGTTTTGGGCCGTCCACGATGGGCAATCCTGGCGCAATTACCTGCCGATCCGCGGAAGGACGGATTACCCGATGTTGTTCGACCGCCACTGCAAACCCAAGCCCGCGTTTGACGCGGTCGTCGGAATCGGCCGAAGCAAAAAGTGAAAATCGTTGACGGATAAATTGAAGGCCGGATAATTTACGCGGAAAATTATTTTATCAAAGCTAACCCAGTGAACAAAAAAGACCTTGAAATTGTAGCCGCAGGTCATACCTGTCTGGACCTGATCCCGGCTTTTACCATCGATGGAAAAGTGGAGAACATGACCGACGTCCTCGTGCCGGGCAAAATGATCAACATGGGGAAATGTGTGGTCGTGGGCGGCGGCCCGGTGACGAACGCCGGCGTCTCCATCCGGCGGTTGGGGGTGAAAACCGAACTCATCGGCAAGATCGGCGATGACGATTTTGGCCAACAGATTTTGCGCTGGTACGCAGAACACGAAGGGCACTTCAAGGGGATTAAAATGGTCAAGGGCGAATCCACGTCGTATACGGTGGCCATTTGCATTCCCGGTATTGACCGTTTCTATCTGCACCATTGTGGGGCCAACGACACGTTTGGCTACGACGACATGGATTTCGGCCTGGTGAGCCGTTCCAAACTGATGCTCTTTGGATACCCGCCGTGGATGAAAAAGATTTACGATAACACCGGCGCCGAATTGACCAGAATTCTGAAGAAGACCAGGGAACTGGGGACCACCACCGCGCTGGATCTTTCCATTCCGGATGTCAACAGCCCGGCCGGTCAAGTGGATTGGCAAGCCATTCTCAAAGCCTGGGTTCCCCTCACGGATATCATGGTGCCCAGTGCGGAGGAGGTTTTCTTCTTCCTGTACAAGGAAAAATTCCTGGAGAAAAAGGCGAACCTTGGTCCTAAAGAAGGCGTGCTCGACCACATGACCGCCAGGGACGTTGCCACCCTGGGAAAAGATTTGATCAACCTGGGCACGGCCATCGCGATGGTCAAATGCGGTCACCGGGGATTGTATATCCGGACGGCAGACCAGGACCGTTTGCGGAAGCTGGGGGCGGCGGGCTGTGCCGACCTCGATAACTGGGCCAATCGCGAACTCTGGTTCCCGGTTTACCAGGAGGAAAAATTTGTCGGCGCGTTGGGGTCGGGCGATTCAGCCATCGCCGGGTTTCTCTCGGCGTTTGTCCGGGGAATGACCATCGAATCGTGCCTGCGGTACGCCAACGCCGCCGGCAGCATGAACGTGACCGTGCCCGACGGGCTCAGTTGGAACAAGGGCTTCGATGATTTAACACGACGAATTCAAGGCGGGTGGAAGACGAAGGATTTGAAAATTGAAGAAAAGGGGTGGAAGAAGGAACGCGAATTCTGGGTAGGGCCGGAAAACCGCGGCAAATGGGAATCATGAACAACCAGCACCGAAAGTGTTCGGGGCCAGCCTGAAACCGGAGATATAAAAATGTCTAAGAATACTGATGCGAAACGGGACGCCTTTGTCAGCAAGCTCATTGCGAAGATGACTTTGGAGGAAAAAGTCGGCCAGCTATTAACCTTCACCCGCCGCGGCGCGATGCTCACCCCCAGCGGCATTGAGCAGATCACCCGTTTGCAATGCGGCGGCCTGTGCCTGGAACCTTACGCGGTGGAAACCTGCAAGAATCTTTACTGGGGCAACTCGCAAATCGACAAGAATTTCAAAAAACCGAAAGATTACTTCACCATTTCAAATACCTACTACGCCGGGAAGCAATTTGGAATCAGCATCACACCGGAGGATTATACCAGGGACTTGAATGCCCTGCAGAAAATTGCGATGAACCGGCGGTTGGCAATTCCCCTGCACATGACCATTGATTTCGAGGGCGACTTCAAGAACGACTACATGGCCGGCGGTATCCGGCAATTCCCGCCGCCCATGGGCATGGCCGCCATCGGCGATCCCAGGATGACTTATAAAATCAACAACACCATCGCGAAACAGTTGAGCAATATTGGCGTTACGCAGATGTATTCGCCGGTCTGCGACGTGAACATCAATCCCAAAAATCCGGAAATCGGTGTTCGCTCCTTCGGCGATGATCCCGAGGTTTGCGCCAAACATGCCGTCGCGTTCGTGAGAGGCCTGCAGGATGGTGGCATCGCGGCCACCGCCAAACATTTCCCGGGCCGGGGCGATTCCGCCACCGACGCCCACGATGTGCTGGACGTGATCAAGGCCGACAAGAAAAGAATGCAGGAAGTCGAACTGGTCCCGTTCAAAGCGGCCATCGCGGCGGGTGTCAAAGCCATCATGACCGGGCATTCGGTTTATCCGGCGTATGACAGCAAATATCCGACGACGTTGTCGGAGAAGTTGCTGACCGGGCTGCTGCGGGAAGAACTGGGTTTCGACGGGGTGATTGTTTCCGACGCGATTGGCATGGCTGCCATTCTGAAACAGTGGCCGCTGCCGCAGGCCTGTGCCATGGCGATCAAGGCCGGTTGCGATACCATTCTGCTCAAAGCCGACGATGAATCGCGGTCACAGTGTTTGTTTGGCATCAAACAGGCCGTGGAGAACGGTGATATCTCCGAAGAACGTCTCAATGAAGCCGTGACGCATCTTTTGCGAATGAAGTACGACCAGGGGTTGTTTGAAACCGCCGGCAAACGCGATCCGAAAAAAGCCCAGGCTTATGCCCGGAGCAAACCCGTGATCGAGTTCTCCTGGGACGTGGCGAAGAAAGCACTGATGGTGATGCGCGATGACAAGAAAATGCTGCCGTTGAATCCCAAACAGAAGATGTTGGTCATCGAACAGCGCATTCCCTACGAATTCGTTGGGAAAGACCCGTACATGCACAGCCATATGTTCGGCGAAGCGATGGTCAATCATTCCACCAACCTGATCCTGGTGGACACCGAATTCGCCGCCACCGCCGGTGAAATCGAGGAATGTCTTGGCCTGGCCAAACAGGCGGACCTGGTGGTCATGACCAATTACTATGCGCGGATTGTGAAAACCGGAAACAATCGGCTGCTGGTTCAAAAGCTCAAGAAAGCGGGTCATAAGGTGGTGGTAGTCACCAACTTCCCGTACGTCGAAGGCACCACCAGTGAGGCCGACGCCGTGGTCTGCAATTTCAGCGGCACGCCGGACTCCATCCGCGCGGCTGTCGGCATGCTCTTCGGCAAGATCAAACAAGATCCCCGGACCCGGTTACCCGTAAAACTCGGCGGCCAGAAGCCGACTGCGGTAAAAAGTCCCCCACCGCAGAAACGACGCCCGTTTGAGTTGTCGTATTGCTAGCCGTGCCTGGAATGACGGGACTGTCCAAGTCTGAAACTATCTACCTGACTCAGGCCAAAGCCGGCCGGTCAGACGGAACAATAAAAGTGGAGAAATTTTATGCCCAAAAACGGTAATCTGAACTTCAGCGGTGTTTGCACCATTTCCGGAAAGGAAATATCAACGATTTACGTTGATAAAAAGATGTCGGTGCATTTTCAGGGAATGTCGAAAACGCTGCAATTTCCCCACACCATCGCGCTGCAAGGCGCTCCAACCTGTTCCATCGGCCTGTCGCCCGAAGGTTTGTACAACCGCTTGAACAACGCCGGCAGACTGATCCTCCTGAATCAAAATGCCATTCAATTTGCCTCCGCACCGTTTATTCGGGTTGGCGATGATGAGGGCATCATGCTCACTGCCAGAGATCCCCGGCGCATGGAGGGGCCGGATGACGTGCCGGCCTTGAGAAATTACTATCACGCACCCGTCACCGAAAAACAGGTCACGCTTTCCCTGGCAACGCCCCTGCTCGAGATGATGTTTAAACTGCGGAAAGTCAGCGTCGTGCGCCGGCTGGTTTCACCGTTCCTGTCTGGAACAGACGAAGCCGTCTTGCCTGTCGGGGTTGAGGAGTACGAAGTCAGAAATAACACAAGTAAAGCACAGGACATCACACTGGTCATACCGCGGCCATCCCTGGTTAATCTGCAGGAAAAGGAGTTGAAACCCACGGACCAGGACACCGTTTATGTCTGCTCGGCGCCCGTCAAAGGGCACGTGCACGAAGAATTCCGTTCCGCCGGGGTCCGGGGCGTGACACTGGCCAGCAGCGAATGTGCGGACCGGATGGCGATAGCCGTGCCGGAAATGAAAGGCGTGGCAGTGGATACGCACCCGTATTTCTGTTTGAACCGTCTCAAACAGGATCTCCTGTTGAACGAGGACGGCAGTTTTTACGAGAAACGAAAGCCGCTCATCAACCAGGACTACGGCGCTGCCATCAGCCTTTCATTCCGACTGGGGCCGAAGGCGGCCGTCAAGTTGCCGTTTGCCATCGCCCTGGATTTCCCCCGGCAACGTTTCATTGATGGCAAGACCTTCGAGCGCAAATACGTCAAGAGTTTCAGGAATGAAAAGACCAGAGTCGTAGACATGGTAAAGACCGCGCTGGACCACTACCCTGGATGGTTGAACCGGACGTTGAAGATTCAAAACGGCATCTTCAACTACATTCAGAAAAGTCCTTCCTATAAGAGTGATCGGGCAGGCGCTTTGAGGCTGACCCGCTTGATCCTGAATGAATTCAGTTTCCCACTCTCTAACGCCGCCGTCTGGATCGAAGACAAAAAAGGCGATGACGTCGCCCGCTTTCTGGAATGTTTCGATTACGCCTATCTCGATCCTTCAGACGTGGAATGGTATTCGATGTTGATGCTGGTGCTGTTCCCGAAAGTGGAGCGGAATCTTTGTCAGGGATTTATCGATTCGATCCTGGCCGAGGATATGACCCCGCGGTTTTATCACATCCACGCGTCATTTGTTGAAGCCCGAAAGCATTTTCTGGATCATCCGGAGGAGTACGAGGGCCGGCCGTTGACCCAGATTCATGGCCCTTTCAAAATCAAAGGCAGCGTCGCGCACGATTTGTGCGCTTTGCCAAAAGGTCACGCCCTGCGCAACGTCACCGATTATGCGTGGTATAACAGTAATTGCTGGGTGGACCTTTTCCCCAAACTGGCTTTGCGGGTTTTGCGCAACGTCAAGTTCACCGGCGATACCGATTTCCTCAAGCAGAACTGGCGAACCCTCAAGTTCGGGTTCGAGTATGCGTTGACCCTCGATATTGACAAGGACGGCATTCCCGAGGGTTATCCTAATGAAGTCAAAAATACCTTCGATAATCTGGTCCTTTTCGGCGCGGACGCCTACGACGCCACTCATTTTCTGGGCGGTTGCCGGGCCATGATGCGGATGGCGGAAATGATGAAAGACGATGCGGCCCGAAAGGAATACGAGCAATGTTTCGACAAGGCCGCCGCCGTTCTGGAGAAATTATGGCGGGACAAGACCAACCGCAACGGCCTGCGACTGCAATATTATGTCACTTGCTACGACCCGGTGACGGGCAAAACCAACACTGACGTCTGGACCAACCAGCTTGATGCGCTGTGGTATTTGATTGCGATGGGCGAGGAACCGTTCATTTCCGACGAGCGGGCGAAACAAATCCTCAAGACCATTTATCAAAACAACCGATCGAGAATGGGCTGGGCCATGTGCAAAACCGAGGATGGCGAACCGGTGGAGTCAGACCAGGGCAAGGACGTTTATACGACTTCCAATTACGTCTTCGCTCAACTCCTGGACCACTACGGCCTGGTCAAGGAAAGCAAAGAAGTCTACAAGGTCATGGACGAAGTGGTCTTCCAACATGCCAATTCCCTGATCACGCCCGACAATCTCCGGGCCGAATACGAGCAGGAAGCAGGCGAATCGTCTCCCGGTCCGCACTATATCGTGGCCGGCTATCCACGGCCGGGCGCGATCCTGACGCAATTGGCCCTGCAATTTGTCAAAGCATCGCGAAAACGTACGGGTGCTCAAAAAATAAATTCCGCAGCGTTAAAATCATTTGTCGCGGATTTGTTTGGGAACCCTCGTAAAAAGAATTAGAAAATGAAGCGTACTCCCACGACCCGGTCGTTTCACTTGACATCGGCTCGGAGCCGCTTGCACTCTACTTTATCACTATGAAATCTCTGGCCGAACCAGGGGCACTGGACGCCGCGGTCGGTATTTCCCGCGAATGCGCCGTCTTTCAGAAGACGACTTTGATTTGAAGCAAAAACCTCAACCCGCAAACAACATGGCCGAACAACATTTCCAACAGAAACTTTCGTTCGTCGAAAAAGCGGGTTACAGCGCTGCCGACTCTGCCGCCAACTTCGTCTTCATGACGTTTATTCTGTTCCAGACGAACTTTTACACGGACGTGTTCGGCCTGACGGCCGGCGCGGCGGCAGCGATTCTCATGTGCGCGCGGCTATGGGACGCCGTGGCCGATCCGATGATGGGCATCCTCGCCGACCGCACGAATACGCGCTGGGGAAAGTTCCGCCCATGGATTTTGTTCACCGCGTTGCCGTGGTGCGTGGTGATGGTTCTCGCCTATACCACGCCAAAGGGCTGGAGCATGGGCGCGATGATTGCCTACGCCGCTATCACGAACATCATGCTGATGACGATTTATTCGATGAACAACATGCCTTATGCGGCGCTCGGCGGCGTGATGACGGGCGACGTGAATGAACGCGCGAAATTGAATTCCTACCGCTTCGCCGCGGTCAACGCCGCGCAATTCATCGTGGGCGGATTCACCCTGCCGTTCGTCGCGAAATTCGCCGTCGGCCATGATCGCCAGCACGGCTGGCAGATGACAATGATCCTTTGGGCGTCGATCTGCCTGGTGTTGTTTCTCATCACGTTTTTCACGACACGCGAACGCATCCAGCCGCCGCCGCAACAAAAGTCCGACCCGAAGGCGGACTTCGCCGCGCTCGTCAAAAACAGCCCGTGGATTGTGATGGCTTTGATGACGCTGTTTCATTTTGCGATGCTTTCGTTCCGCGGCACCGCGCTTTACAATTACTACCATCACTACGCGGACCAAGGCGCGATGTTCGGTTTCGCGCAAAAACTTGGCCTGGTCGTTCCGGCGGGCGCAACGGTGTCGGGCGGGGTTTGGGGCTTATTGGATTGGATCGGCTATATGGTCCACGGCGATCAAACCGCCGGAAATGTGGCCGACGTTTTCAACAGCATCATCAACATGGTGGGCACGAGCGTGACCATCATCGTGATTTTGCTTTCGATGAATCTCTCGAAAAAATTCGGTAAGAAAGCCGTCGCCGTCTGCGGGTTCGCGCTGTCGACCGCCTGCGCCCTCGCGTTCTATTTACTGCCGCCCACCGCCGTCGGCGGCATGTTGGCGCTGACCGTTCTCGGCTCGATTTGCTACGCGCCGACAATTCCGCTGATCTGGGCGATTTACGCGGACGTGGCGGATTACTCGGAGTGGAAAACCGGCCGGCGTTTCACCGGCGTTGTGTTCGCCACCATCATGTTCGCCTTGAAATGTGGCCTGGCGTTCGGCTCGTCGTCGTTCCTGTGGATTTTGAAATATGGGTTCGGCTATGACACGCAGTTGCCGGACGCGCCGGAAGCGGTGCGCGGTTATCACTTTTGCGTCGGCATCGGCGTGGCGGCGCTGTTTGGCGCCTGTACCATTTTACTCGTCATTTACAAACTCAATAAGCGCGTGACCATCCAGATGGCCGACGAACTCGCCGAACGCAGGAAAAAGTTCGCCGCCGAAAATCCGGCTGCCGCCTGACCTGTTTTGAAAATCTATTCCTTACCTGTCAGGACAGTCCTGATTGTTTTGACGGCAGCCGTCTTCGCCGGCTGCGCCACGAAACCCACGACCCTGAAGGAAGCTTACAAAGGCGACTTCCTGATTGGCGTCGCCGTCAACCAGAAACAATTCGAGAACGCGGACCGGCGCGGCAATCCCATCATCCAGGAGCAATTTGACTCCATCAGCCCCGAGAACGCCCTCAAATGGGATTCGGTCCATCCGGACCCGGGCGTGTATGACTTTACCAACGCCGACCGTTACGTGGCGTTCGGCGAGTCCAATCACATGGCCATCATCGGGCATACCCTCGTGTGGCATCACCAGACGCCGCAGTGGGTCTTTCAGGACACCAACGGAAACCCGGTCACGCGTGATGTCCTGTTGGCAGGAATGCGCGACCATATCCAGACCGTCGTGGGCCGTTACAAAGGCCGGATCAAAGGCTGGGACGTCGTAAACGAAGCCTTGGCCGAAGACGGCAAATTGCGTCGGTCCAATTGGCAGAAAATCATTGGCGACGATTTCATTGAAAAGGCGTTTCAATACGCGCACGAAGCCGATCCCAAAGCCGAATTGTATTACAATGATTATTCGCTGGAGAACGAACCTAAACGCAAAGGGGCTATCGCGTTGATCAAAAAACTTAAAGCTGAAGGTGTTCCCATCACGGCCGTCGGGCTGCAGGGGCATTTCAAAATGGATTGGCCGACGCTGGAAGAGGAGGACGCCACTATTTCCGATTTCGCCAAACTCGGCGTCATGGTGATGATTACCGAGCTGGACGTGGACGTCGTGCGTGCCACGCAGGGAAATCGCACCGCGGACATTGAAGCGAACGCGCGGCGGGTCGCCGGCGCAAATGTTTATAGCAATGGTTTGCCGGCCGATGTCCAGCAAGCACTGGCCAAACGCTACGCCGACCTTTTTGGCGTGTTCCTCAAACATCGCGGTGTCGTTGAGCGCGTCACCTTCTGGGGCGTGACCGACGGCGATTCTTGGCTGAACACGTGGGGACGCAAGAATTACCCGTTGCTTTTCGACCGCGATGGCCAGCCCAAACCGGCATTTCAAGCCGTCATGCAGACGGCGCGTTCCAGGCCATAGCGCCGGCAGACCGAGAGAACATGTGGAATCAGAGAATCGTCCAGCTATTCGGGTAGATTGCGCTTGAACCGCCCTTGGCCCTTACTTACATTCCGCTTTCGTCCGAAAATTTAACTGCGAATTATCGAACCATGCAAACCGCGTTTAAGAATATTGCGAAGATCAAATACGAAGGCGCCCAATCCCGGAATCCGCTGGCGTTCAAACATTACAACGCCGCCGAGGTGGTGGAGGGCAAAACCATGAAAGAGCAGCTGCGCTTCTCAGTGGTTTATTGGCATACCTTCCGTAATGTGCTCTCGGACCCGTTCGGGGTGGGGACCGCGGTGCGCCCGTGGGACGACGGATCGAACACTGTGGCCAACGCGCAGAACCGGGCGCGGGCGGCCTTCGAGTTCATTGAAAAGTTGGGGGCGCCGTTTTACGCGTTTCATGACCGGGACATCGCGCCGGAAGGCAAGAACCTGAAAGAGACCAACGCGAACCTGGATGCGGTGGTCGAAGTGATCAAGGAGGAGCAGGAACGGACGGGGATCAAATTGCTGTGGGGCACGGCCAATTTGTTCTCGAATCCGCGTTTTGTGCACGGCGCGGCCACGAGCTGCAACGCCGATGCCTTCGCCTTTGCCGCCGCGCAGGTGAAGAAGGCATTGGAAATCACGCACGAACTGGGCGGGGCAGGGTACGTGTTCTGGGGCGGACGCGAAGGTTACTCGACCCTGTGGAACACGAACATGAAGCGGGAGTTGGAGCACCTGGCCAAATTCCTGCACCTGGCGGTGGACTACAAAAAGCAGATCGGGTTCAAGGGCCAGTTTTACATCGAGCCCAAGCCGAAGGAACCGACGAAGCACCAATACGATTCGGATGCCGCCGCGTGCCTGAATTTCCTGCGGGAATACGATTTGATGGACCATCTGAAGCTGAACATAGAGACGAATCACGCGACGCTGGCGGGGCACACGATGCAGCATGAGTTGGAGGTGGCGGGCTCGGCGGGGGCGCTGGGCTCGATAGACGCGAACACGGGGGACGAATTGATCGGGTGGGACACGGACCAGTTCCCGACGAACATTTACCTGACGACGCAAATCATGCTGACGATATTGAAGTATGGCGGGTTCAAGACGGGAGGAACGAATTTCGATGCGAAAGTGCGGCGGGAGAGTTTCGAGCCGGAGGATTTGTTCCACGCGCACGTCGGCGGCATGGACGCGTTTGCGCGGGGGTTGAAGATAGCGGCGGCGATCCGGAAGGACGGTCGGCTGGCGAAGTTTGTGAAGGAACGATACGCCTCGTGGGATTCAGGGATAGGGGCGAAGATCGAGGCCGGGAAGGCGGACTCGGCGGCGTTGGAAGCATACATGCTGAAGAAAGGCGAAGTGACGGGGAACGAGAGTGGCCGGCAGGAATTCCTGGAGAACCTCATCAACGAGTTCATTTGAATCGCCTGCGGTTTTGGCTGGCGGCAACCATCCCGGTTGCCGCCTTATTCGACTCTCACATTTACAGTTAGTTGTGGCAGGGAAATCGTCTTCAAATAGCTATTGGTATCCTCGATGTTAATGCGCTGAACTATCGTCAACTTGTACAGGCCGGGTTTTTCAATCTCAAAGTACCGCGTCGGATCAAAGTCCCAAGCTCGTTCTAATTCTTGACCCGAGAGTCTAACACCCGCACCGATCTTGTCAGAAAATGCCATTTGGAAGAGCTGTCTCGGAAAAATACTGAACATGCCCCGTCGCCCTGTCCCTGCGCGGGGCAAATCAGACCATCGTGTTTTCCCTTTCAAGCTTGAGGGCCGATTAAGCGCACGCCCTTCAGATGTCTTCGTGACAGGCAAGCCGTTGGTGTCAGTTAGAGTTAGAGCCAGTCTTTCGTCGAGCGGGGGCATACAGGCTATGACTACATTTGTTGGTGACGCTTCGAAAGTTGGAACCCCTTGGACGTATGCTGTTGGTGATTCATATAGTGGCCCTGCAATGTTCTCAATATACAATTCGACAGAGTTCACGACCTTTAATGGATCACCAGAGAGAACGATCACGCCATTCTTGACATTTATCGCACTTCTCAATGCAGTTGGAAGTGGTACTCCACCAAAACGATCTCCTCGGAAAAAGTTGGTGACTTCGCCCCAGATCATCTTGGGATTGGCATTACTATATTCCACCTCGTTGCTTGGGAATTGGTTCGTTTCAATTCCACGACAGGCCAAAACTTCTCCCAAAAAGAAAATTGCCAGCGCGTTGGCTCTGAATTTTATCATTAAAACTGTTTTCATAGGTCTGACGGCCGACGGGTCGGTTCCCAGTTTTATAGTATTTCTCCGTCATCCTTTCACTTTCTTGAGGCGCTCACCACGGGGCATGATGTTCAGTAATCTCCGGCCAATTGTCAGTGCGAAACGGAACGGCCGGTAATCCGGCTCCGTTAAAAAGCGTGGCCGCCGGATTGGCCTGCCAGGCGTATCGAGCTGCTTCCGGAGCCGGCACGTCCGGAGAGGAAACAATGACCGCGTCGCCCTCGACGCGGGCGTCCGCCCAATACCATTTGTGATCCTTCCCGGCCACCGAGAATTCCGCCAACTTGCCGCCTTTTACCACCAACCCGCCGTCGGTATAATCGAAGCGGAGTTTGAGCGCTCCGTGACGGTGCTCAACCGACTTGAAGGCCGGGCCGGCATACAGAATTTTTTCGCCGTATTCCTTCGCCAGGGCGCACAAGGCCAAACGCTCGCCCACAATTTTTTTGTCCTTGGGATGAATATCGTCTGCGTCGCCGGTGTCAATCGTGACCGCCAAGCCGGAATTTTTGACTTGGCGGGCGGTCATTGCCTGCGCCTCGCGCAATTCCGCCCAGGAATCATCGCCCGGCACGTCGCGGCGGTGCGTGAAGGCGGGCAAACTGACGATGTAAAACGGGAAATCGCCCTGCCCAAACAATTTACGCCAGTCGCCGATCATCGCCGGCAGCAATGTGCGATATTGATAGGCGCGTTCCGCGTTGGCTTCGCCCTGATACCAGATGGCGCCCCGAATCGCGAGCGGCGCCACCGGCGCAATCATGCCTTCGTAGAGCACGATCGGCATCGTGGGATAATTTTCAAAACTCAACGGCAGCGGATGAGGCGGCCGGGCATCCACACTCAAGGCCCCTTTCCATTCGCCGGCCAGCGGGACCGCGGTTTGGTCGCCGAGCACCAGCCGGAGCGCGTCGGGTTTGGCCAGGAATCCTCCAGCCGGTTTCAGCTTGAACACGCGAATGGCCAGAACATTCCGGCCGGGCTTAAACACACCGCTCTTGATCGCATACACCCTCGGGTTTTCCACCCACGAGCTGGCCCCGACCCACTGGCCGTTGATGTAAGTCGTGTCCATTTTCTCGATGGACCCGAGGTAAATTGTCGCCTGGCCGGCGGGCAGCGGATCGGGCAAGGTGATTTCCTTCCGAAACCAGCAAACACTCGGCGTGTCGGGCACGCCCAATTCCTGAAACCCACCGGGAATCTGCACCGCCCTCCAGTGTGAGTCGTCAAAATCGGCGGCGGCCCACTGGTTCGTGACGCCCACATCGTATTCGTCCAGCCAGGCCATGAGGAAACTGCCATACTCCGGCCCGCCTTTGGCGCGGAGATGTTCGATTTCAGTTAGCGGCGCGTCAAAAACCTTCAAAGTACGGAGTGTTTCCGGACTTGTCCAACTCTCCGCCGGTGTGCCGCCAAGACAATCTTCGATCAGGCCAATCGGCACTTGAAGTTCCTCCTGTAACTTTTGTCCATAGAAATAACCAACTGCGGAGAAGCCTTGCCATCCGCCTTCCGCGACCGTTTGCGGCGAGCAAATTTTCCATGAACCTTGCGGCACCGCGGTTGGCGAATACGAAACCTGCTGCTGGACCATGAAAAGCCGCAGTTCCGGATGATTCGCCGCCTTGATTTCGTCAGCGCCATTGCGCGCGCCGCCCAGACCCAATTCCATGTTCGACTGTCCGCCGCACAACCAGACGTCCCCCACCAGGACTTCGTGAAGCTCGATGCTTTGATCGTCGCCAACAATTTTAACGGTGTACGGCCCGCCGGGCGCCGGCGGTTGAATCTGTGTCTGCCAACGGCCGTCGGCCCGGGCCACCGCGGTTGCCGTGTGGCCGGCCATTTCCACGCGGACCGCTTCACCGGGCCGGGCCCAGCCCCAAATCGTGTTCGGCTTTCCGCGTTGAAAAACCATGTTATCGCCGAACATCGGGCTGACAAAAGGCAGACGCGCGTTGTCAGCCGCCTGGGCCACTAGCGCGATACACGCAGAAATTACGATGCTGAAATATCTGGTTCGCATAATTTCGATGACAGAGACCATGCGAGAGCCGTTCGTCCGTGTAAAGAATTCTCTTGGCAAAACCCGGTGGAGCGCGCCCCATTTTCTGGTTTCGACCTTGCGCAGCTCAGGTCCGCTGCAAATTCGGATGCGAAATGCCTCGTACGGTCACAATCTGGATGATTACTGCGAGCGTTTCAGTTCGATTTCGACCATCTCGCAGTTGGCGTCGAAGCCGGCGTCCTTCAAACCCGGCGAGTAACTCAGATTCATTACCCGGCCATTCTCCCGGAACAGTTCCGGGTGAAGGTAAGCACAATACACCAGCTCAACCCGTTTTCCTTGGCGAGATTCCGGCACTTCCAGCCGGGCGACCGGCGGACTCCAGGGACCGTAAGGAGCGTCTGCGACCAGAAACCGAATCTCCCGCGGATGCGCGAAGTCACTGGACGAAGCCATCACATATTTCTGTAGATAAGGATTCCAGGCAACGGACACCTGGCCGGGAATATTTGCGACCAATCGGGCGGTGGCCTTTTTCCGGGCAGCGAATTTCGGGCCGGCGCCTGCGTAAAATTCGTACGCGTCCGGTTCCTCGATTTTCTCCGGGCGCACCCGGGCCAGGGTGACACCCTGTTTCCCCTTGAATTCCTGGATCCCGAAAAGATAGAGCCAGCCGTCAGCCTCAATCACCTGAGTGGGTTCGACCGGAAAGCGCCAGTCCCCGTGCGGTTGCAGCCGTTCGTAGTGGCTCAGCGCCGTCGCGCACCGGCCGAGGCCCGAACCGACGCCGCGGAAATCCCATTGGCCGTTCCCGAAGACCTCAATGAGGGAATAAAACAGGTAATATTGGCCGTTCACATGAATTCCACCGAGCGGCCAAATCCGATAGCGCTCGACCGGTCGTTCATTCGGCAGGAAATCAAAGGGCGAAACTGCGTCACCGTTGCTGGACACGAGGTAATTGAATGCCGGCGGATATTTCCTGGCATTGTCCGCAAGAAAAGCGATGGCACAGGAAATCGCGCCGCCGGCAAAGTGTGGCTTGCCGTCCGCGGACCGCGAGCCTTTGAAGCTATCCCCGAACGCCCAAACCGCTCCGCCCGGCAGGACGAAGGATTCACCTCCGTCCTGGGACACGATCGAAGCTCGGGCGAGCGATTCATTCCAAAGCGAGCCAAGAAAATTGGTCTGTACGATTACGAACGGCTTGCCTGTCGGCTTTTCCACAGGGTCGGAGGCTGAGCGTCCCGCAACGATGACCGCCAGGCCGAGTGCGATGAAAAGCCGTTTCATAATTGTTCCGGCAGACTTTGTCGAAAGTGGCGGGAAGTAAAGCGCCAAGTTAAGCAACGATCCGTGCGGTTCCGTTGGCAATCGCCGCAGCGCCGACTCAACGCGGGCCTGCGCAGATTTTGCGCGGGCGCTGGAACTGCCGAACGCAATTTCTGCGACCGGTTGTGGAATGATTGCAACCTCCTGATTCAAGCCGGGATAAAACTGTTTCCGCTGATGTAACCAAATGGTTACTTATGCGTCTGGGATGGTGTAAGGCAATAACGCCTGAAAAAAACTATGAAAACAAAAATATTGCTTGTGGCCGCGCTGCTCGGCGCGGCAGTCATGTCGGCCAAAGCCGGCGTCCGCTTCGGTTTCTCTGTCGGAGTGCCGCTGCCAGTCGGCATCCCGGCGCCGGTGGTTTACGCGACACCCGTTCCACCCGCGCCCGTGACTGTGGTTCAGACGGTCGCGCCCTGCCCGGGCACGGATTACGTCTGGGTGCCCGGTTATTGGTCGTATCGCACGACTGGCTACGTTTGGATGCCCGGCGCCTGGTGTCATCGTCCGGCTCACATCGTGTTTGAACACCATCACGCCGGGTACCGCCGTTAAACCATCTGTCATCGCAAAGGCTGCCGTCACCGACGGCAGCCTTTTTGCTATCCAAGCGACGCCAGCTGCGCTTCACCCGGCGCCCGCCGGCTCGTCGTTGGCTTTCCACGTTGCGGGACTTCCGTCTTCATTCTGATTCGGCGCGACTAGCCGATTCAACGTTGCGCGGTATCAGAATGGTGTTTCCCCCAATCAGTGCCCGGTAGAAACCGTCTTCAGCTTTGGTCAGGTCATGACCGGCGGATGCGTCCACCACTTTCCACCGGCTTTCGTCAAAGGTAAACGGAATTTCGGCATGGCCGAAATTGCCGGCCGGGTCGGAAAAGCTGAACTCCACCTTCTTACTCTGGTTGATGGGCAACCCGTCGGCGGTTGCCATTTTCAAAACCGGAAAAGCGGTTTTGATCGGCTCAACCCGGAACAGGCTGTTCTGGCTGTTGAAGTCGAAAATCTCCCGCACGTGACCTTCAATCCGACGGTCGCGCTCCGGGTTGGTGCCCACGACCCGTTCGTTCTGATAGTTGCCGAGCAGAAAATCCAGCGCGACGGCGGAAGACCAGGAGAACGCCCGGTTGTTTTGACCCAACCCGTTTTCGGAGTTGTACCATTCGGCAGGACTGTAAGCGAACTGCTGAAACTCACCCACCGACGCGGCTTGATGCGACATCATGTCCAGCAACCGTCCGACCATGTCGTTCGCCTCGGCTTCGTAACCGTATTTGTAAAGGCCTTTGACGATTACCCAGGCTTCCGGCATCCAGAGATTGCCGCGCCAGAGGCCGGCCGGACTTTTGTCCTGAAACGGCGGCTTGTCATGGTAGTAACGCGGGTCGTCGTAGGCGATGGTCGGCACGGGAAAATGTCCGTTGAACTCCGCCGGATTGAGGACGTGCTGCTCAATGACGCGTTTGATTTTGGCCGGGTCGCGGCAAAGGTCGGTGAAAACCGGGTAGAGCACCGAACTGGTCAACACATCATCTTTGAGATTGTCGCGGTAGGTGACAATCCAGTAACCGCGTTGTTCGTCCCAGAGCGTATCAATCGCCCGGCAATGGCGTTGGTACTGTTCCGCCCAGTAAGCAGCGTCCTGATCGTGGCCCAGGATTTTTGCCAGCCGTCCCAGGACGACCGCGCCGTAGCCCAACTGCGAGCTGGGCGCCGGATCTTCCAATTTGTTCTGATAACAATTGGTTACCAGGTCGTTCCACCAACTGTTCCAGCCCGGCTCATACTTGATTTCCTTGAAAATCAGGTCGTAGCGCGGATTGTCGTCCCAATTGTTCGGCGTCGCCACCAGCAGGTTGCTGTTGATGTCCAGCGTCGTCGTCCAGACGTGATAAGCGTTGGTCAGCAATGGATAGACGGCGACGGCAAAATCCCGCCGCTCTTTTGGGTCCGGCAACCGCGAATACAATTCCCACATGGACCAGAAAAAGTGCGGGTCCATGATTTTGCAGGGCGGATCCAGGATGGGCACGGCATGGCCTTTCGCCCATTCAGGCATGAAATCCAGATAGCCGAGCAGGTTCCAGCACGAGTCGCTCTGGAAAAAATAATTGAATCCGCCGCGTGCCGGATACGACGCGTCATAGAGCCGTCCGTTTTGTTCCCGCAGAATGTGGTTCTTGCGCAAAGCCGCCACCGCCGAATAATACAGTTTCGTCGTGGCGTAACCCGGATGATCAAGCTTCGGCAGGCCGACTAAAAAATTGTTCCAGGCGGATTCAGTCTGGTCCGACGCCGATTTTGGCGCGGCGGCGAACTGTTTGACGATCGCGGCGCATCGCTCGTCCGCCGGCGTTTTTCCGGGCGTCGCAGCGATAACAAAGACGAACACCACATCCTCGCCGGGTTTTAGCTTCGCGGCTTCGGCGGCGGTCAAAATCACGCTTCCCGACGCGGACGCGAGTGACGACGACGGAGTTACGTTCAGCACGGATTGCCATTCGCCTTCCCGGGCGCCGGGCAGGTAGTGGGGGACAAAATCCGCTTTCAACGTACCCAGCGTCGAACCGATCTTCAGCGTATCGTCGTATAACTCTGGCCCCGTTTTGGCGCCGACGCGGACGTTGCGAATTTGGACGATGTTATTTGAATTCACCGAGCCGGTGACGTGACCACCGGTCTGTCCATCGTATTCGGAGCGCATGGTGACCAGCAAACCGGGTGTCACCTGAGTATCCTGAGTTCCGAGGTTTTTCACGCTGGCATAGACAGCGATCGTGTTGAAGGCGGTGAAGAAAACAGCGGACTCGGCCTCGAGTTGATTATCCCGTGTGACGGTCCGCCAGCCGTAGGGATACCAGGTGACGGCGCAGTTTGGTGGGGCGAGCGTACTCGCGAGCCGGCTCGTCGGTGGCCTCGCCCCGCCGGAAACTGCGCCATTGCCGCCGTCAATCACGTTGCCCGATGCGTCTTTGAGGAACAGCGCCAGCACGCCGAGGTCACGTGGTGTGTTGAAAAATTCATAGTCCGGCCCGACGCCTTTGCGCACGGACCCGATGATGAAACGATTCAGGCCGCCGCAATACGCGAGGTCATACCACGAGCCGAAATCCGAGAATTCGCAGCCCATGACCGGCTTGTGCGGGTCGGCATCGTGGAAGTCCCGCACCAGGTAGGTAGCCGAATTTTTCATGAAATCGAGCCGGTCGCCGCTGTGATACAGCGTGTAGTCCTGCAAATAACGCGGCAGATTTTTTTCAATCTCGCCCAACTCGTTCCAGCGCGTTGCCGCCTGCCAACTGACAGCCGGCGAAGGCGCAGATTTCAGTTCCTTTTCGAAGGCTGTGAAGTCGGCCGAGCGGACACCTTGCAGTATAAAGTCCGCCGCGCCCGGTCCGGCTGCGGCGCAACGCTTTTCCAAAACGGCGCTCTTTTTGAATCCTTGCGCCGCCAGGGATTCGGCCACCGAACTCAACACCGCCCAATCGAATTCGCCGTTGCCGATTTCGCCCGCCGGACTTGTGATTTTAATGGCGATGACATTTTCACCTCCGCTTTTGACGAGCACGTCGGGAACAATGAAGACCGTTTCTTCGCGCGCGCCAAAGCCGGTGATAATCCTCACTCCGTTGAAAAAAGTAGTCGCCGGGTTGCCCAGCTTTCCGAGATGAACAATCAAATCCTGTTTTTGGCAGTCAGCGGGAACTTTCAGGTGCAAACGGCACCACACCACTTTGTCCAAGTCGCCCTGTCCTCGCGCAGCCTTGGCCAGATCAACCGTCTTCCATTGCGAATCGTCGAAGGTCAGGTTCTGGCAGTCCTCGAAATCACCGGCACTCAATTTCCATTCCTGCGGCAAATTCCGCCAGGTCTGGCCGGACAAAGACCAACCAGCCAAAAGCGATCCTGCGAGAATGAAATTTTTCAGAACGCGGAGATTTGGATGAAACAGGAACACGAAAAGAGCCTAACCGCTTCAACCGACCAGTCAAAGCCAAGTTGCTTACGAACCCGCCGCGCAGAAGCAAATCAGGTTGACAAGACGGGCGGCGGTGTTAGCGTGGCTGATAGCATCTGATCAGATGCACAAAACTATGAACGCGCCGGCGCAAACGCGGTTGCCGTCATCTGTCAGCGAGCTGCGGGCCAGTTTATTGGAACTCCTCGACACTTGCCCAGTGGATCGGTGTAACCCCGTGGACTGCCCTTTGTTCTCGCTTCGAAAAGTGGATTACCGTAAGCGCCTGCTTTGGTTCTGTGCGCTGAATCGAGATGACCTGGAGTATCTGGCCGCCTACCACCATGTGTGCATGAATCTCAAACTCGACGCACGCCGCGTGCCTTCTGAGAACTCCAAATAACCGCCGAATTCCCTGTTTTCAATTCGGAAGTGCGCCGGGCTGGGCCGGAATGTCCAGCGTCAGGTTCACGGGCTGGCTTGCGGTTCGGTTCCGGGCCGTGTTCGGGACATCAATCCATTGGTTGAGGTTGATGACAAATTTGAACTGCCATTGCGGCTGCCCGTAAAAATCCGCCAGTTGCCGGTGCAGTTCGTAATGGTCATCGGCCACCCGCCGCATTTGCCAGGCAGGCGCCGGGTTGCGGAGAGAGCCGGCACTCGCGCCCAGCCACTGATTGAAATCGCCCGCCACATGCACGCGGGCGTTGGTGGCAATCTGCACGCCAAACACCGCGGGCTCGAATACAAACACGACTTCGTTGGATTCAAAGTGGTAACCAAAGACCGTTGCCGCGGATTTGCCAGAAGCCGGAACCGGCGGCATGCCGAAGGTAGAGGTTTCGTTGCCGACATTAGTTCCGGCGGGAGGGGATTTGGAAAATTTTCCGCGAAGGGCAAAGGCCAGAGCCACCACCGCGCAAAGCAAAATGCCCACGACGATGCCCGGCAGCAGGGAACTTCTGGTCGGCGGAGTTGCCGCCCCCGAATCCGCCGGCGCCGTTGAATGGTGACGCTTGATAACTTTGGTGCCGGTGATGATGAATTTCGAGTCATCGGTCTCAGGCGCCTGGGGCACGGTGATTTTCTGGAAACAAGTCGGGCATTCCATCACTGTGTTGCTCCGCCACGACTCGCACTTGATGTGCTGACCGCACACCGGACAGACAAATTTGAACTCGCTCACGGGTCTCCGATGAGCATTCCACATTCACCGCGCGGCGGCAATAACCCTTTTATGATCGGATCGTGGCAACTGGCACGCCTCTTGCGCTTCGTACCGACGACGCCTGGCCGGTAGCGCCGTGGCTGTGAGCAGCGTTGATATGTTGAGACATTCCAGAAGTTTGTTGTTGGCGTTTTCGTTAACCATACAGAATGTCACGGCTCAAACGTTGACAAATGACCTCTCGGCGAACATCAATGCACTGGCATCGAACACCAATGCAACCTGGTCGTATAACCCGTATCTTCCGAACCTCGGAACCAATCCCGCGGTCTGGACGTGGCCGGTCAACCTGAGTTGTGTGGGAATAGCCAGTAGCGGTTTCCAGGCCGTTCTATTGACCAGCAACGAAATCTTAACTTGCAATCACATCGGCGGCCTGAGCGGAAACTCCATCGTATTTTACGATACCAACGGCGCTCCCTGGACCGCCTGGGTCAGCAATGTGGTCAACGTAACGGCTGACATGGACATTGCGCAATTAAGCAATGGCGCCCCGGCGTCCATTGTCATCCCGTATGTATTTCCGCCCGATTACACTAATTATTTGCCCAGCCAGAGTCTCAAAGGGCTGCCGGCTTTTTGGCTGCACAAAAATACAGCCCAAATCGAGTACGCACCGGTTTCAGATTCTTTTGTCAACAATGGAACGGAATGGGTTTCAATTTATCACACCGGGTATGGACCCTTTGGCAACGGCAGTTCCGGGACGCCCGGAGATTCCGGCAGTCCCGCCTTTTTGATCTGGAAAGATTCTCCGGTGCTTCTATTTGCGGCAACCTACGCAAATGACGCGGAAGGTATGTTTATCAGCGGGGCCAGCAATTGGACCGCGGTGGTGAATTTAATCGGGACGAACGGTCTGAATGTTTTAGATCTCAGTCATTATCAGATTTTCAACAACACCAATCAAATCCCGGCTCCGCCCACGAATTTAAGGATTATTGCCACAAACTCTTACTGACTTGCGCCGGGGCAGGATAGGTTTTGTCCGCGCGGGAAATTCTGCTCAAAGACCAATTGGTTTCGGTGGGTGTTAGCTGGAACACCGTTCTGCGCACGATGGCGCGTCAAAAAATGCGGGGAGTGCTCAACACGTTGACCTTCAATGCGGGAGGGTGACGATCTACCCGGCCCTTCCCAATCGCGGCTCCGTTGCGCTTGACTTTCCGGCCATTTGTTGCTTTGCTAATAGCCAGCGAGTCCTCGATAAGGGAACCCCGATGCAATATCGTCAAATGTTCAGAGTATCGCTGATGCTGCTGGCCGCTAGCCTGGGTCAACCACTGTATTCTCAAACTGCCGACTCCTTCAACCCCAACGTCAACGACGTGGTCTATGCGCTGGCCGCGCAGCCGGATGGCAAGGTACTGTTGGGTGGTTTTTTTACCGGGATAATCGGCGGCCCGGCCCGCGCTCATTTTGCCCGGTTCAACAGCGATGGTTCGCCGGATGCGGGATTCCTTCCCGACGCCGACGCACTGGTGAATGCACTGGTGCTGCAACCGGACGGCGCGATCGTCGTCGCCGGGAACTTCGGCACTCTCGGTGGCCTGCCTCGAAACCGGCTGGGCCGGGTGAGCGCCGACGGCGTTGTGGACCCCGCGTTCAATCCGGGCGCCGATGGAGTCGTCGAATGCTTGGCGTTGCAGGCCGATGGAAAAATCCTCGTGGGCGGCTTCTTTTCCACGTTGGGCGGACAAGCCCGCAACAGCCTCGGACGGCTGAACGCAGACGGTTCCATTGACGCCGGCTTCAATCCGGGCGCCAGCGGCGGCGTCACCTCCTTCGTCGTACAACCAGACGGTAAGATTCTGGTCGGAGGCTGGTTTGGGACGCTGGCTGGAACCAACCGCAGCTACCTCGGCCGATTGAGTGCGGACGGCACGATCGATGCCAGTTTCAACCCCGGCGCCAATAATTTTGTAAACTGCCTGGCGCTGCAAGCGGACGGCAAAATCCTTGTGGGCGGCTGGTTCACGAACCTGGCCGGGACGAATCGCAATTACCTTGCCCGACTCAATTCTGACGGTTCGATCGACACGACCTTCAACCCCGGAGCCAACGACCAGGTTTATTCCCTGGCGGTGCAAACGGACGGTTCCATTCTGGCCGGTGGTTACTTCACGTCACTGGCTGGAACCAACCGGAACTACATCGGGCGACTCAACGCGAACGGCTCAATCGACACGACGTTTAATCCGGGCGCCGGCGGCCAGGTCTCCAGCCTCGCGGTCCAGGTTGACGGCAAAATTCTGGTCGGCGGCTGGTTTTCTTCACTGGCCGGAACCAATCGCAGCGGCGTCGGCCGTCTGAACGATACTTCAGCCGCCACCCAGTCTCTCGGCTACAATAGCTCCCGGATCACCTGGTCGCGCGGCGGGGCCAGTCCTGAAGTCTGGCGCGCGACCTTCGACGTTTCGACTAACGGCGGCACCTGGAACGCCCTCGCCGCCCCCGCGCGCATTTCCGGCGGTTGGCGTTTGACTAATATTACCTTGACCGGCAGTTACACCATCCGCGTGCGTGGATTCATTGAAGGCGCCCAGTACAGCGGTTCAAGCTGGTTTGTGGAGACCAACCTCGGCAGTCTCGCCATTGACCAACAACCGCTCGGCCGTACGAATATCGCCGGCACTCTCGCGTCATTCACAGTTCGTGCCGCGGGTGGGTCCGCCCCCGGTTATCAATGGTGCAAAGGCGGAATAAATCTGACCAACGGCCCCAACATCTCGGGGGCGACCACTGCCAACCTGATCCTGACCAACGTCTATGGCGCCAACAGCGGCGCCTATACCGTCGTGGTGACCGATTCTCACACCAACCTGACCAGCCAGGTGGCCAATCTGGTTGTCCTTGATCCGTACATTTCGACCCAACCGGTCAGCCTCACCAACAATGCCCTCACCACGGCCACGTTCACCGTCTCGGCCAACGGCCAGGCACCGGTGACTTATGCCTGGTTGAAGAACGGAGTCCCGCTCACCGATACGGCGAACATTTCCGGATCGCATTCCAATATTCTCACCTTGAGCATCGTCCTCGGCGGCGACGCTGGCGGATACTCATCCGTGGTCACTGATGCCGCCGGCAGCTCCACCAGCCTGGTGGCCACCCTCACTGTCGTGGACCCGGTCCTCACCACCCAACCGGTCAGTCAAGCCGCGAGTGCCGGGCAAAGCGTCGCTCTCAGCGTCGGGACCATCGGCTCGCCCCTGAGTTATCAGTGGCGACAGGGCGGCGTTCCACTGGACGGCGCTACCAACGCGACCTTGACACTAACGAACTTGCAAGCTGCCAATGCCGGGTTCTATGACGTGGTCATCAGCAACGCCTTTGGGGTCCTGACCAGCGCCGTAGTCAGTTTGACGGTGAATCTCGTCACTGCCGATTCGTTGAACCTGGCCATCGTCAGCGGTCAGGTCAACTCGCTTGCGCTCCAACCGGATGGACGAATTGTCGTAGGCGGCGGTTTCACCGCCAGCCCCTATGGTGGCCAAATAAACCGCTACAACCTGGCTCGTCTGAATGCCGACGGGAGCATTCAGATCGGGTCGGATGCGTTCGCCAATGATGCCGTTTTGGCGCTCGCCATCGGCACTAATGGTTCGATTGTCCTCGGCGGCACATTCACGGCCGTCAACGGCACCGCGCGCAATTATCTCGCCCGCCTCGATGCCAGTGACTGGGTAGGCTCGCTCGACACGGCGTTCAACCCCAGCCCGAATGGCGTGGTCCGGTGCCTCGCGCTCCAGGCCGATGGCACCATCATCGTCGGGGGCGATTTCACGATGCTGGGCGGACAGCCGCGCAGTCACATCGGCCGCTTGCTGCCGGACGGCTCATTGGACACCACGTTCAATCCGGGAGCGGACGGCTCTGTCATGTCGTTGGCAGTCCAGCCTGATGGCGGGATCGTGGTTGGCGGGACTTTCCAAACGCTCGCCGGACAGTCGCGCGCGAATCTCGGCCGGCTCCATGGGAGTGGTTCGCCGGACCTTGGATTCAACCCTGGCCCGAACGGCGCCGTAAACGCGGTGGCAATTCAACCGGACGGCAAAATTCTCATCGGTGGCAGTTTCACCTCCGTCGGCGGCCAGCCGTGCAGCGCTATTGGGCGTGTCAATGCCAATGGTTCACCCGACCTCACGTTCAATCCGGGCGCCAACAATTCCGTCAATTGCCTGGCCCTGCAAACGGATGGACGGATTCTGGTCGGAGGCGTATTTGGCCTGCTGGCGGGTGTCCCCATCAATTCACTTGGGCGTCTCAACGCCGATGGCACACTGGATTTCACGTTCAATCCCGGGGCCAGCTCGGTAAACACCCTGGCGCTCCAGAAAGACGGCGGCATCGTGGTCGGTGGCGCTTTCTCCACACTGGGTGGGCAGTCGCGCCTTGGCTTGGGGCGGCTTGCCAACAGCGATCCGGCCAACGAAACGCTGTTCTTCGACAGTTCGACTGTGACCTGGCTGCGTTCCGGCACCGGCACGGAATTCTGGCGCGCAACGTTCGAACTCTCGACCGACGGCGCAACTTGGACCGCCTTGGGTGATGGCTCGCGCATCACCGGCGGCTGGCAGTTAACTGGCCTGGTCATCCTGACCAATTCCATCGTGCGCGCCCGGGGCTTTGCCGTGGGCGAAAACGGGATCGTCGAGACGATCGCCGGCTTGCCGGTGTTCATATCCCAACCGTTCAGCCTGACCAATAATGCCACTACCACGGCAACCTTCACCATGACTGATTACGGCGGGCTCCCGCTCACATATCAATGGCTCAAAAATGGCATTGTCTTGATTGATGGTGCCAACGTCTCCGGCGCACATACCACGGCGTTGACGGTCACCAACGTCCTGGGTGCGGATGCGGGCGGCTACAGTGTCGTCTTGAGCAATGCCACCGGCAGCGTCACCAGCCAGGTGGCCTATCTCACCGTGATTGATCCTCTGCTCACCAGCCAACCCGTCAATCAGACGACCAATGCCGGCCGGTCCGTTTCCTTCAGTGTTACGGTCCTGGGCACAACTCCGCTGTATTATCAGTGGCGGCAAAACGGGACCAACCTCAGTGACGCCGGCAACACCTCCGGCTCGCAATCCGCGACGCTTAATCTCACGAATGTCAGCGGGTTTAATGCGGGCAGTTACCAGGTCATTGTCAGCAATGTCTGGGGCAGCGTCACCAGCCTTACCGCCAACTTGAGCGTCGTGGATCCTGTCATCACCACCAATCCCGCCAGCCAGTCGGTTCAGGCGGGTCAAACCGTCGTGTTCAGCGTTGCCGGCGCCGGCGCCCAGCCCTTGCTCTATCAGTGGTACAAAAACAGCGTACTGCTGACGAACGCGACGAACGCCTCGCTCATCCTGACCAACGTCGGCCCTGCCGACGCCGCCAGATATAACGCTGTCATCAGTGATGTCTTCGGCAGCCTGACCAGCGCGGTCGCGGTCCTGACTGTTAACTTGTCCACACCCGATACTTTCAACCCCGGCGGCGGCATAGTGTCCGCGCTGGCGATTCAACCCGACGGCAAAATAATCGCAGGCTTTGGGCCGTCAACTCAGGCGCAGCGCAACCCGGCCCGGTTTAACCCAAACGGCACAGTGGACCTAAGTTTCAATCCCGGAATCGCGGCCACCACCGTATCTTCCCTGGCAGTGCAGACCGACGGGAAGATTCTTGTCGCCGGTAGCGCCGAGATCCGCCAGGGCTTTTTAAACGTCTGGCGTTTTAACCGCGACGGTTCCATGGACACTGTCTTCACCAACAACTCGAATCCCGCTTTCGGCGGGACCGTCATTTCTCTCGCCGTCCAGCCGGACGGTAAAATTCTCTTTTGTGGGAGCTTCAGTATCGGCAAACCGGCCGTGACGTCGAATCTCGCCCGCTACAACGCCAACGGCTCGCTGGACACAAATTTCAATGTCGCGGCCAACGGGACGATCAATTGCCTGGTCTTGCAGCCTGATGGCGCAATCCTGGTGGGCGGGGCCTTCACTACCTTGGATGGCCAAGCGCACACCCGGCTCGGCCGCTTGAACAGCGACGGCACGCTCGACACCAATTTCAATGCGGTTGCCAACTCAACGGTCAACTGCCTGGTCGTCCAACCGGATGGCAGGATTCTGATCGGAGGCAGCTTTACTTCACTCGACGGCCAAACGCTCAACCGCGTGGGCCGGCTTAATCCGGACGCAACCCTTGACACCAATTTCAATCCGAATGTGAACGGTATTGTTTATTCGCTGGCACTGCAAACCGACGGCCGGATTCTGCTCGCCGGCACCTTCTCCACCATCGGCGGCGTGGTCCGAAGTGACATCGGCCGCTTGAACGCCGACGGCTCGCTTGACCTCACCTTCAACCCCGGCGGTAGCGGCTCGGTCTATGCGCTGGCGCTTCAAGCCGACGGCGCTGTTCTGGCCGGCGGCAGTTTTGCGAACCTGGGCGGACTGTCGCGTACGAACCTCGGGCGCCTGTTCAACACTGACCCGGCGACACAAGACTTGTCTTTCGACGGCACAACCATTTCGTGGCAACGGGGTGGAACCGGTCCCGAGGTCTGGCGCACCACCTTCGATGTTTCGACCAACGGTGCGGATTGGACCAGCCTCGGCGCGGGACAGCGGGTGCCGGGTGGCTGGCAGTTGACCAACCTGTACCTCGTCCCAGCGGAAAATATCCGCGCCCACGGATTCGTCACGAGCGGCGAATACAATGGTTCGAGTTCGTTCGTCGAGACCTTCGGCGGCCCGGCCGTGCTGGTCACCTCGCCGGCCAGCCGCACAAATAACGCCGGCACGACCGCGACGTTCTTCGCCGCCGGGGGCGGTTCAGCTCCGTTGATCTACACATGGCTCAAGGACGGCGTTCCACTCGCGGATGGCGGAAACATTTCAGGTAGCGGCACGCCGACCCTGACGTTAAGCAACGTGCTGGGCGGCGATGCCGGGGCCTACGCCCTGATGGTCGGCAACGGCGGAGGCAACATCACGAGTTCGGTCGCAACGCTGTCCGTTATCGAGCCGATCATCACTTTGCAGCCCGCGAACCAGTTCGCCGACGCCGGGCAGAGCGCCAACTTCACCGTTGGGGCCATCGGCAGCGCTCCTTTCACGTATCAATGGCGGAAAAATGGCATGAACCTCCCGGCGCCCAATTTGTCCACGCTCACGCTCACCAATGTTTCCGGCGCGGATTTGGGCGCGTACTCCGTGCTGGTGGCGACACCCTACAGCTCCGCCGTCAGCAGCAACGCTACCCTCGCCGTCAATCTCGCCGTCCCTGACTTGCTCAGTGTCAACGCCGGTGGTGATGTCCGCGCGATCGCGGTCCAGCCCGGCGGCAAAATCCTGATCGGCGGTTCCTTCACCAATCTTGCCGGCCAGCCGCGCAATTTCATCGGCCGCCTTAACCCCGACGGCTCGCTCGATCCGGATTTCAATCCCAACGCGGACAACATCGTGAATTGCTTCGCCCTCCAGCCCGACGGCGAAATTCTGGTTGGCGGCTACTTTCAAAATCTTTCCGGCCAGGTCCGCACCTGCATTGCCCGGCTTTTCCCCGACGGCACGCTCGACACGAATTTCGCACCGAGCATCAGCCTGGGCGGAACGCCCTTCGTCAATGCGCTCGTAGTCCAGCCGGATGGCAAGATCCTGGTAGGCGGCCAGTTGGGCGGGCTGGATGGCCAGTTCAATCCTAACCTGGGCCGCCTCAACCCGGATGGGTCCCTTGACACCGGTTTCTCCTGCCCCATCAACAGCCCGGGCGTTTACTCGGTCGCGCTGCTGAGCGACGGTCGGATCATGGTCGGCGGCCAGTTCTGCAACAACTGGTGCTACCTGGATCGACTCAACACCAACGGCGCCTTGGATACAACCTTTAACCCTGTGCCCAGCGATGTCATCGACGCCATCCTCATTCAGCCGGATGGAAAGATTCTCCTGGGCGGCGCGTTCACGAGCTTGATGGGCGCGGGCCGCAGCGGCCTGGCCCGGCTCAACCCGGATTTCACCCTCGACAGTACCTTTAATCCTGGTGCAAACGGATCCGTGACTTCGCTGGCACTTCAAGCAGACGGCAAAATCCTCGTCGGCGGGAGTTTCACCACGCTCGCCGGACTGTCGCGTACGAATCTCGGTCGCCTGAAACCCGACGGCTCGATCGACACCACCTTTTTCCCCGCCGCCAACTCGAATGTTCTGGCGCTCGCCCTCCAGCCGGACGGCGCCGTGCTGGTCGGCGGCCCCTTCGGCATCGTTTCCGGTCAATCCCGGAGTGGACTGGCCCGGCTGACGCCTACCGACCCGGGCGGTCAATACCTTTCCTCCGACGGCCAGACCGTTACGTGGTTGCGTGCCGGCACGACACCGGGAGTGTGGCGCACCACCTTCGAGACCTCCGGCGACGGTACCAATTGGACCAGCCTCGGCGCCGGCAGCCGCATCACCGGCGGCTGGGGATTGAGCGGCGTCGCTTTGTCCGCCAATGCCTGGGTTCGCGCTCGCGGCTTCACCTCCGGCGGCTACTTCAACAGTTCCGGTTGGTACGTCGAAAGCGTTGCCCAGGTCCTGGCCCCGCCTGTCATTCTCGTCAACGATCCCGGCTTCGGCGTCCACTCCAACCAGTTCGATTTCAACGTGAGCGCCGTTCCCGGCCAGGTGGTCGTTATCGAAGCCTCGACTGACCTGGCGAATTGGGTGCCTGTCCAGACCAACCTGGTGACCAGCCTCGCGCTCGTCATGTTCGCCGACTCGCAAACCGGCCTTCTGCCCCAGCGGTTCTACCGCGTCCGCCTTTATCAAGGTCCGCTGCCGCCACCCGGCCTTGGCGGCAATTTCGGCTTCCAGTCCGGGAGCTTCGGCTTCAACCTCGGCGGCGTGATCGGCCAATCTGTGGTAGTGGAAACTTCGACCAACCTTGCTACCTGGACTGTGCTCTCAACCAACACTCTCACCGCCGTACCGTTGTACTTCAGTGACCCGGCTCCGAAAAGTTCACCGCAGCGCTACTATCGCCTCCGGGTGCCGTAACGCAAGTTTCCCGAAGTCCAAGTACTGTCCGGATTTGATGTAGCGTTGAGCTTCCGGCTCAACCTTTCGAGCCAGAGGCGCGACACCACAATACCGAATTTAAGGTGTACCCATGGGAGCGGGTGCTTTTGCAGTAAGCTAATCGAGAAATTCCATGGTGCCGACGGAGGGGGTCGAACCCACACATCCTCACGGATACCAGATTTTGAGTCTAGCGCGTCTGCCAATTCCGCCACGTCGGCAACCAATGTTTACAAGCACTTTGTGAGTTAAGTGCGATTTGAATTTGACTTTGTGCTAGTATTTGTGCTAGAGTCAGGACATGCAAGCCAAGGCAATCGCAAGCAACGCCCGCACCGGCACGGTTGTCAGTCAAAGTCAACATCGTGGGGCAAAATACAGGAAAGTCCTGGACCAGCGCAAGCGCGCAATTCGGGGGCTGTGGGAGCGCAACGGGCGTTACTACGCGCAAATCACCGTGGAGGATGCCAACACCGGGCTTAAGCAGGTGAAGCGCGTGCCGTTGGAAGGGGCCAGAACCAGCGCACAAGCCATTGCCAAGTTCCAGGATTTGCTGACGCAGCGGCGGAAGGGTTCATTGCCTGTCTTGAAGCGAACGCCGAAGTTTGCCGATTATGCCGGGCAGTATTTCGACTTTTACAAGCAGGTGAAGGATGCGAAGCGGGAAAGCACGCTTAAAACGGAGCGTTTTGCGATAGACCGCTGGATTGAACACCTGGGGCACGTCCGGTTGGACCGGATAACGCGGGCGCTGGTCAACAGTTTCATTGCCAAGCGTCAGGCTGCCGGTGTGTCAGGTCGGACTGTGAATTTGGACGTGATTTGCTTTCGCAACGTGATGAAACGGGCGATTGATGACGGTTGGATCACCTCCCTGCCGACACAAAACCTGCGTCCGTTGAAATGGACACCGCACAAGCGCGGACTTTTTGACGCGGAGCAAATCAACGAGCTGTGTGAGAGGGCGGTCGAGGTGTCAAAAAACGGGCGTGAGTTTGCGGATTACATCCGGCTGCTGGCCTTCTGCGGGGCGCGCATGTCGGAGGCGTTGCGTTTGAAATGGTCGGACGTGGACTGGCGGCAAAGGCAATTGAACATTGGTGCCGACGGCCTGAGCAAGAATCGCAAAGCGCGGGTCGTGGATTTTAATGTGAAGCTGGAAAAACATTTGCGAGCGATGGTGACGCGCCGCGCGCCGGACAGCGAATGGCTGTTTCCTTCGCCGCAACGTGGCAATCAGGACATTCCCGCGAAGACATTTCGGGAAAGCCTTTTGCTGGCGCGAAAAGCGGCGAACCTGCCGACGTTTGGCTTTCACGATTGCCGGCACTACTTCATTTCGATGTGCGTGATGTCGGGAATTGATTACATGACGATTGCCCGGTGGGTCGGGCATCAGGACGGCGGGGTTTTGATCGGCAAGGTCTATGGGCATCTGTCGAATGAACACGCGCAACGGCAGGCGCAACGGGTTTCCTTTGGCCCTCTGCTGGTGGAATCAGCGGTTAATTGATTCTCTTGGCTTGTGTGGCGAGATATTTATTGACTTTTGTCAACCGATAATTATACTTCAATCATGAATCGACGGCTCAAACACCTTGCACACCTGTTGGAAATGATTGGGGGGTTCCGTGAAAAGTGCACTCAGGATGGTGGTCTGATGCCGTTTGCGACGGCGGCAAAATTCCTGGGCGTGAGCAAGCAGCGTGTCAATGACCTGGTGGCAGAAGGGACTTTGAAGCCGGTGGAGTTTGCCGGTAAGAAATGGCTTTCCGCCAATCAAATTGAGGAGTTCATCAAGCTCAAGCGTGAACCGGGGCGTCCTTGGAACAAGCCTAGCGTTAAGGAAATGTGGAAAATGAGCAGGGAAGGGGCGCGGGAACAGGTCAAGGAAAAATAACAGTTGACGAAAGTATGTAGTTATGTGATATTCGTGTCGGTAAGACATGAGTATCGGGTCTTCAAGAGTGGTTTCGGAGTCGGCTGTCATCAGCCTGGCCAAATGGCTGGAGCAAATCGGCGTGACGGCCTGCACAGCCTGGCGGTGGCGGCGTAAAGGCTGGCTCAAGACTGTCAACATCTGCGGGCGGCAATATCTCACCCAACAGGCAATCGAAGAATTCAATCGCCGTGCCGCTGCCGGTGAATTCTCCCAAACGCCGAAAGTTCCGAAAAGAAAGGGCGTTGTATGCGTGATGCGTTGAAGCGTGTCGAGTTTTTGAAAGGAGGGTGGTCGTATGAGAATTGTCGTTGTTGTTACCGATGGAATTAATCATCTGGCAGATGGTGGTTCCGGTACTTACCGCAGTTTTTGCGGTCAATTGTTTCTGAGTAAGTCGGCTGCGGTTTTGGCTCACAAGTTTGCTCGTTGTGGGGTTGAAACTGAGGGTTCGGTTACTTGTAACACTTGTCGTTCTCAACTTCTTGAGGCTATGCGGCGGTCTTATGATAAGGCTGCGGTGGCTCGCTTTGTTGCTGATTCCGTGTGTGATTGCGCGTCTGTGTAATTGTCGAGCGGACGGGGCAGGGTGCACGCGCGCCAGCGCGTGCCCCTGCCCGTCCGCTCTTAGTTTATTTATATTTGTTGTAAGTGGAAGATTTCATGTAGTGAATGATTCGGTTTCATATGAACGAAATGAATATCTGACAATTACAACATAGATACCTGGCTTTTTATGGCGAAAAAATTGTCCTGGCGAATAAAATGGTGCATCCGGGAGTCGTTGGTTTTTCTTTTTCGGTATTATCCCTGTTGTGTTTGGCTCACGTTGTCTGGTGTGGCTTCTGAATTTCAAGATTTGCGGCAGGCTAAGTATCGTTTGCGAAAGCTGCGTGAGATGATCCTTTATAGGTGGCCTGGGTCGCGTGCTGTGGGGGTTTGGCAGCGTCAGCCGCAGTCCGGTGGGTGGCATGTGCATCTCGTGGTTAATCATCGCCTCGCAGCGCAGCGTATTCGTGTGATGGCGTTAAAAGCGGGTTTCGGTACGGCGGGAATTAATTTTCATAAAATTGACAAGAATCTTGGTGTGGTCGGTGTGGCATCCTACATTTGCCGGTACTTGGCTGCGGGTGTTGAAAAGTCCGGGGTCGTTGTGAAGTCTAATGCTTTGGTTACTTCTTGGGGTGGTGGTTTGTCGGTTAAAGGTGAATTCATAATTCTTGGTGGTATGTCAGAACTGTGGGCGCGTGGTAAGTTCTTGTTTGGGTCTCGTTCTGATTACGTTGTTAAGGGTCGTTATTTGCGCGGGGATGATTGGTCGTGGTTTGTTCGCGACAGTCGAGAGGAAATTTTGCGTATGGGGTGGGTTTCTTTGTCTGCTCGTCGGGCTGAGGTTTTGTTGGGTAATCGGAAGGTGCGTGCGTGGTTTGAACGTTGGCGTTCTGGTATTTGCCCCCAAGCGAAGGCCGACTGCGTTCCGGCCCCCGCGACCAATCAGACCGTATGTTTGAGCGAAGCGAACTCCAAATAAAAATCCTAAAAGATTGATAGAAATTCGCAAGTCTGCTTTCATAACCCCATGATAAAGGCCAGAGATAGAAAAGTCATCTGTGCACAGCGTTGTGCACGCTATTTGGCCTAATACTAATGTTAGGCGGCCAACACCCGTGATGAGAAATACGACACAAACAGTTGTATTGGGGTGCGCTATTATGTTGATGGCGGTTCTGCTGGTTGCCTCGTTCACGTTCGCAAAGGCTAGAAAACAGCTTAGTATATCCTATCTAGCGCAGACCAATGAAGTTGGTCATTCCATGGCGTTCTTTACGATCAGCAATGCTGGTAACGTTTCCATTTTCTGTCGGAGGTCAGGCAGCCTGGAAATTCTTGGCCAAAGCGAATGGGAACAGGTGGGTTGTGAGACGAGGCTTTTACAGCTTCAGCCTGGCGACTGTGATATTGCTACCGTATATTTACCAAGGAAGATAAACAAACCGTGGCGCTTTACGATTTACTATTCGAGAACGGCAGCGATAAGTTTGCAAAGGACTTATTATGTAACGAGCGATTGGATACATTAAACCAGCCGCCTAACAATGCGCTCCAGCCAACAGCCACCGCCCTTTCTGTTTTGACCAAGCCATGAAATTTGATTATCATTGTTCCATTGCTGGCCCAGCCGCCGGTGGCTGTGGCTGAGCTTTTGACGTTAGGCGACATGAGCACTTCCGAAATTTTGATCGGCAGATGGGGCAAGATAGTCGCGGGCGAAAATGTGGGTTGGTATGTCCTGGTCGAAGATGATACCGCTGGCAGCACAGGTGGTTTTTATATTTATCGCTGTTCCCAGCCCAGCATGAAGGCTCCGGAAGGCTTTGACGATTGGGTCGAAAAGAAAGAGCAGATCGCTCCGTTTTTCGGATTTGGCAAATGGGAGATTGAGTGGTTGGAGGCAGCCGCCTAACAATTCGCTGCAGGCAACAGCCGCCGCCCCTGCCAGTTGCGATTGATTTTATGAAATGTGTTTGTAATTTTCGTTTTCGACATCCCGCTCGGCGGCTGTGCCTGAGCTCTGGACGTTAGGCCCATGAGCACCGTCCCACTAGACCGTTATTGGCTGGTTGCCCGCGATAAGCCGGGTTTGTTGACTCACATGATGCGTTTCTTGGCAGGCGAGGCGCGCATTTCTTTCGAGGGCGATTTATCACATTGCAAGTTTCCAGCCACGATTCCAAGCGCCACCGAGGAGGATTCGATATTGATGAGACAGACGGTTACGCCTCGGCAGGATTTCATTATTTTGCCGCTTGAGCACGACACCATCAGACCGATTTTGGATGCTGTGTTGCCAGACAATCGTTACATGGAAGACATTATTCACATTCAGATTGAGAAGCGCGGAGAGTTGCAGTTTGGCAGCTATGACCAGTTTCATCACGAGTGCATTGTTTGTTTTCTTGGCGTGCCGACGAAGTTTCTGGACGAGCTGAAGCAGACTGGCATCATTCGGTCATGGACGACGCCATTTGAAGGCGCGAGGAGATGGCATGGATAGCCCACTCGACACCCCATGAAACTATTCGTCATTTTGGTTCTTTCGTGCGTCGCATCGTTGGCTTCGGAGACAGGTGTTCGCATGACTTCGGTTTTTAGCACGAATACCGAGTTGGGAGTTGTTCATCTCGAAGAGACATTCACCCGTGATGGGCAGACGAATTTAGTCCGCAAGACTTCGCTGAAGGACGGAGTCGTCACCGGTCGAGTCCAGAGATTCTATCACGATGGCGAGTTCGTGGCAGCTCATCTCTTCGTCAGCAGCCCTGCTTACATGGCGAGAGAGTCGTTTAGCACGGCGGTCTCATCATATTCAGTCAGCCTTGATTTTTCACCAAGCAAGGACATTGAGAGTGTGATTATTACCAGAAAGAATGGGATTATTTTAGATGGGTTTACCGCGACCAACCGAGTATTTTACCCAGTCAGCAATTCCGATTTAGAGACTGGACGAGTGAAATGAAAACGTGGGCTAACAAATCGCTGCAGGCAACGCGGGATAGCGCTCTCCGTTCCGCTTCGCGGTTCACGTCCTTTGGCCCCGCGTGCCTGAGCTCTGGACGTTAGGCTGCGTTTGCGCTATGAAACCATTTCGCGCCATACACTTTCTCGTCGGCGTTGTCGTGCTGGCTCTTATTTGTGGGTTCGGCTGGAATTACTACAAATCCGTCAAGTGCCAGCAGGAGGCTCTACGGATTATGTCGGCGCAGACGGCGCTGGTTGGGAAGTTGGAAGCTTATCAGCGAGCGAATGGTCATTACCCAGATTCAACTGATTCGCTTTCGTTCACTAATTCGTCGCAAGAGATTCAGATGTTGCCCGACATTCGGCGGATTCAGTATCGGCGCACGGAGTCAGGCTATGCGCTACGGTATGACGGCATTTATGGTTATCATTCATCAGAGGTGTCTAGTAGCCATTGACCTGCAGCCTAACAAATCGCTGCAGGCAACGCGGGATGGCGGTTTCAGTTCCGCTTCGCGGTTGGCGCTGGTTGATCCCGCGTGCCTGAGCTCTGGACGTTGGCCGACTTCGCGCGTTATGAAAAAGTTCACCATTGGTTTGTTGATTCTAACGACAGCATTCTTGGCGGGAGCTCGTATGAGCAAACTGTGGACCTATCAGGAGCTTCACGACCAAGCTGATTTGGTTGTCATTGCCAAGCATATCGCGACGAAGGATACACCGGAGCGTGCAGTGCTTCCCAACATCGCGCCCGATGTTCATGTTATCGGGTTGTCTTCTGATTTTGATATTGAGGTCGTGATGAAGGGCGATACCAGTTTGAAGAAGCTCACTCTGCATCATTACAGGTTGGTTCCGCTTCCACCCGACCAGATGATGGTTAATGGCCCGGATTTGGCTTCCTTTGATTCGGATCATTACAACACGCGTTATTTACTTTTTTTGCGTCGCGAGGCTGACGGAAGATATGCACCTGTTTCTGGGCAGACCGATCCACGCCAAGTGTCTATTTTAAGATTGGAGGGCGGTGTTCTATGACGTCGGCTAACAAATCGCTCCAGGCAACGCGGGATGGCGTCTCCAGTTCCGCTTCGCGGTTCACGCATTTTGGTCCCGCGTGCCTGAGCTCTGGACGTTAGGCCGAAAGGAGTTTCTCCAGACACGCTAGACTTTTCTGTGTGTGCTAGTTTTTGTGCTAGAGTTGAACGCATTTCGAGGTCTTCAATGCCGACTTGAACTGAACGGTTAAAATTCGATTCCGTTCAATAGCATCAGTGGTTTTGGTGCTATTTTAAGTGAGGAAAAGAGAGCGGGAAAAATCGGCAAAAGCGGAATTTTGAGTCTAGCGCGTCTGCCAATTCCGCCACGTCGGCACTCAGAGTGCTGTAATATATTTCGGCCCGCGCCGAAGTAAATCAATTTCAGCGCCCGGCCGGGGCTTTCGGTTTAGAGTCCTGCATTTACGCAGTCCAATTGCGGCAGTCGCAGACCGCCGCTACATCAAAATAACCCGTTCGCCATCAATTTTTATTCGATTGGCGTTTCAAGCTGGGGCATGTTGGACGTTCTGAAAACGCCTGGAACATCGAAAGCACTTTTGCCTGACGAACGGTACCCAACCGGGGAACTGGTTCGGCGGCTCACGGCATTGGCGTGGCGGTTCCGCAAGGATTGCTTGTGGTCGCTGCTGTTGAGCGTCCTGCTCCTGTTGCTGGGCATTGCGGGCCTCAAGCTGTTGGGCGTGGTGATTGATGTTATCCGCTATGCGCTCGACCCGTCCCTGCCGGCGCCGGTATATCCGTTCGGCTGGCACCCGCCGGCGGGATGGTCGGCGCTGCGAATTGTCACGGCACTGGCACTGGCAATCGTGGCGCAGGCGGTGTTGCGCGCGGCGCTCACCTATTCCTACAACATGATTACCGCGCGATTGACGCAGGGCGAAATCGTGCCGGAATTGCGCGCGCAGCTTTACGCCAAGCTGCAACGGCTCAGCTTCAGTTTCTTCGATTTGCACGGGTCCAATTCCATTTTCAACCGGGTGACCGGTGACGTGCAGAACACGCGATTGTTCGTGGACGGCGTGTTGTTGCAGGGCGCAACGATGATTCTGACGCTGGCGGCGTATGCGATCTTCATGTGGCGCATCCAGCCGTCACTCACCGTGGCCTGCCTGTGCGTATCGCTGCCGCTGTGGTGGCTGGCGCATTTTTATTCGGCGCGGCTGCGTCCGGGTTACCTCCGCAATCGCGAGTTGACGGACAACATGATTTTGCTGTTCAGCGAGAGCGTCCGCGGGATGCAGACCGTGAAAGGTTTCGCGGCGGAACCATACCAGGTCCGGCGGTTCGAGGAGGCGAACGACCGGGTATCATCGCAACAACGAAAAATCTTCTGGGACCTGTCAGTGTTCACGCCGGGGACGCAGATGTTGTCGCAGTTGAGCCTGGTGATTTTGTTCGCGTACGGCGGCTGGCTTTATGTGCAGGGGAAAATTCCGCTGGGCGGCGGCCTAGTGGTGTTCGCGGGATTGCTCCAGCAATTCACCGGGCAGGTGGCTACCGTTTCGACCATTGCGAACTCGGTGCAACAGAGCCTGGCTGCGGCGCGGCGCGTGTTCGAGGTGATGGACACGCCGGTGGAAGTGCAGAGCCGGCCGAATGCCATCAAGCCGGGCCGGCTTACCGGCCACCTGGCGTGTGAAAAGGTCACGTTCGGTTATCACGCGGACAAGCCGGTGCTGATGGAGGTGTCGTTTGAGGCGAAGCCGGGACAAATCGTCGGCATCTTCGGGATGACGGGCGCGGGCAAAAGCTCGTTACTGGGATTGATCCCGCGGTTTTATGACCCGGGCGCGGGCCGGATTCTGGCCGACGGAAGAGACTTGCGCGACCTGGAACTGGACACATTCCGGCGGCAGATCGGCATTGTGTATCAGGAAAGTTTTCTGTTTTCGAACACGGTGACGGCGAACATTGCGTTCGGGCATCCGCACGCGACAATGGAACAAATCGAACGCGCGGCGCGGATTGCTTCGGCGCACGAATTCATCACGGCGCTGCCGCAGGGTTACGAGACGGTGCTGGGTGAATCAGGTGTGGATCTGTCCGGCGGCCAGCGCCAGAGGCTCGCTCTGGCGCGGGCGTTGTTGCTGCAACCGCCAATCCTGATTCTGGACGACCCGACGGCATCGGTGGATGCGCGGACCGAAAATGAGATTGTGTCGGCGTTGCGCGAGGCGATGGCGGGGCGGACGACCTTTGTGGTGTCAAGCCGGTTGAGCCTGTTGCGGCGGGCTGATTTGGTGCTGGTGTTGGAAGATGGGCGGCTGACGCAATCGGGCACGCACGCCGAACTGGTGCGCTGGCCGGGTCTGTATCGGGAAACGGCGCTGTTGCAAATTATGGACCTGGATGACGGACGAGGGACGAGCGTCGAGGGTCGAGAGCCGGACTCAAGTCAGGGCTCGACGGAGTCTCGCCCCACCGAGATGGGAACATCGAACGCCGAAGTTTCAAACCGCCGAAAATGAGCGAGTCGAATAACAACAAATCCCAGAGGAAATCCGTGAACCCCCTCACCCGGTCCCGCCCGGGCGGGACCACCCTCTCCCCCGCCGGGGGCGAGGGCGGAGCGAGAGGGCAAGCCGCGAGGGACGATCTGTCGGCGCGGGAGGCGATTACGTTTTACAACCCGATGGAGGAGCGCGAAGCGGACAAGGCGCCGTTGCAGATGACGCTGATCCGCCGGATTTTCCATTACACGAAGCCGTACGCGGCCAAACGGAACTGGCTGTTCGCCCTGACGTTCATCCGCGGTCTGCAATTGCCGGCACTGGCGTGGTTGATTGGGCGCACCATCACCGGGCCGATTGCCCACCGCGATGTGGCCGGGATTTTCTGGTATGCGGCGGGCTACTTTGCTTTGGCCCTGGTCACGATAGTGAATTTTCATTTCCGCCAGCGGTTCGCGCTCGAACTGGGCGAGGCGGTAGTGCACGACATGCGCACGGATTTGTTCCGCAAGTTGATGACGATGCCGATGTCGTTTTTCAACCAGACCAAATTCGGCCGCATCATCAGCCGGATGACGTCGGACATTGACAGCGTGCGGGCCGGGGCGCAGGACGTGGCGTTTGTGCTGGTGGTGCAGGGATTGCAGATGGCGGCTTCGGCGGCGTTGATGGCGTGGTACGACTGGAAACTGTTTTCGCTGATGGTCATCATGGCGCCGTTCATCTGGATCGTGAACGAAAATTACCGGCGCGAGATGAGCCGGCGGCTGCGCAAAGTGCAGGAATCGTGGAGCCGCGTTGCCTCGACGCTCGCCGAATCGGTCAGCGGCATCCGGGTGACGCAGGCATTTGTCCGGCACGAAGTGAACGCGGGATTTTTCCGGAAACTGATTGACGTCCACGGCGAGAACAACGTGGGAGTGGCGCAGGCGTCCGCGGTGTTCGTGCCCCTGCTGCAATTGAAGAGCCAGCTTTTCCTCGGCGCGATGGCGTTGCTGGGCGGCTACGGCGTGTTGCACTGGCACGGCTGGCTGCACATGGAGGTGGGCGACCTGGTGATGTTTTTATTCCTGGCCAACCTGTTCTTCGATCCGGTGCAGGCCATCGGCAATCAAATGAACCAGGCCTTCATGGCGATGGCCGGCGCCGAGCGGTTGTTCCGGATGCTGGACCAGAAACCGGAGTGGGTGGACGCGCCCGACGCAAAGCCGCTGTGGGCGATGAACCGTGGCCGCGACGCCTCGTCGCAGAGTGTGTGCGCGACGCCTTCGTCGCGTGAAGTTGTCGGCGACGAGGAATCGCCGACGCCTTCTGCGACGGGGGCGTGGCAGCTACTGGGCCGGGTGGAATTCCAGGCAGTGCATTTCGAGTATCAGCCGGGGCGGCCCGTGCTCACAGACATTTCATTCACGGCCGAGCCGGGACAAAACGTCGCCCTGGTGGGGCACACCGGAAGCGGCAAGACCACGCTGGTGGGATTGCTGCAAAAATTTTATCTGCCGGCGGCTGGGCGCGTGCTGGTGGACGGCACGGATTTGAGCGCGGTCACCAGTGACTCGTTGCGGTCGCAAATGGGCAGCGTGCAGCAGAACAATTTCCTGTTCACCGGCACCGTGCTGGACAACATCCGGTTTGCGCGGCCAGAGGCGACGGAACCCGCGGTGCGGGCGACGCTGGAAGCGCTGGACTGTGCCGATTTGTTGGACGCGCTGCCGCACGGATTGCACACGCGGGTCGCTGAGCGCGGCACCTCGTTGTCCTTTGGCCAGCGGCAACTGGTGTGTTTCGCCCGCGCCATGCTGGTCAACCCGCGCATCGTGGTGCTGGACGAGGCCACCAGCGCGATTGACACGATCACGGAGGCGCGGCTGCAGCGGGCGCTGGAAATTCTGTTGCGTAGGCGGACGGCGTTCATCGTGGCGCACCGGTTGAGTACCATTCGCCGGGCCGATCTAGTGCTGGTTTTGGACCAGGGACAGATTGTGGAGCGCGGCACGCACGAAAGTTTGCTGCGGCAGGGCGGAGTTTATGCCCGGCTGCACAAGGAATTTGTCAGCAGTTCAGACAGCCATCACTGAAATTCAACAGAAGCAAACGAAGGGAACGAAGGATTTAGACTGCATTCCGTCTTCGTTCCCTTCGTTACCTTCTGTAGAAGTTCCGTCGTGTTCCTCCTTTGTTTTTTTCGTTTCCTCCTGTAAAAATGCTGGTGATGATTGCCAAACGAGTCATTCCATGTCTCGACGTTCACGCCGGCCAGGTCACGCGCGGCGTCCAATTCGGCAAGGCCGAGGCGGGTGAACTCCGCAACGTCGGCGACCCGGTGGAACTCGCGCTCCGCTATAACGAGCAAGGCGCGGACGAAATGGTGTTCTTCGACATCACCGCCACCGCGCACGGTCGCGCGACGATGGTGGACGTGATTGAACGCGCCGCCGACCAATGTTTCATGCCGCTCACCGTCGGCGGCGGCCTCAAGTCCGTGGACGACATGTACACGATGCTGCGCGCCGGTGCGGACAAAATCAGCATCAATTCCAGCGCGCTCGCCCGGCCGGAACTCATCCGCGAAGGCGCGGAAAAATTCGGCAGCCAATGCATTGTGGTTTCCATCGACGCGAAGAAAGTCGCGCCGGACAAATGGGAAGTTTTCTCGCACGGCGCGCGCAAACCAACCGGGCTGGAGGCTGTGGATTGGGCCAAACGTGCCGTGTCACTCGGCGCGGGCGAAATCGTTTTGAACTCAATTGACGCCGATGGCACGAAGGCGGGTTTTGATCTGGTCATCACGCGGCGCATAAGCGAATCAGTGGGCGTGCCGGTGGTAGCCAGCGGCGGCGCGGGAAGTCTGGAGCACATGGCGGAAGTTCTGCTGGAAGGCAAGGCTGATGCCGTTCTCGCCGCGAGCATTTTCCATTTCGGTGAATACACCGTCGGCGATGTGAAGAAGTATCTGGCGCGCAAGGGGATACCGGTGCGCTTGCAAAATTAACAAAATACTATTTGACTTTTGTACTTTTTACTGTTTCATTTGGGATATGAAACAGCAAATCGAAAGCCTTCGGGCTAATATTGGGAAGTTGATGCAGCACCACCTGTCAAAGGACGACTTTGAAACAGTCACCATACTTTCACCGTTGCTCTCTCGCGTGCAGGAACTGCAGAGGCGCAATACTGATCTTGACCGTGAAGTTTCCGAAATCGAAACCACTCTGAAGACTATTAAGGCTAAACCCGCCTCGCAAAAAGTTGCGGAACTTTTACCGCAATTAACAACTGATTACGAGGATGGAAAAAACGGCGGCCGACGCAGTTGCCCACAGACGCTCAAAATCAAAATTGATTGGAAGGCAAATAAGCGCGACCGTGGCTTAGAAGCGATTTGCGAAAACACAGCGGCCGCGAGTATGGCTCATTTTATCGGTCGGATAATTCAAGAGTTTGGAAACGACGCGCTGCAAAAGTTGGAGCGAATCCGAATCAATCGCGGGCCACTACTCTCAAAAACTCCGGTAAAAGATTTCGTGAATCAAGCGCAAGGAAAACTTTACGGTCATAAGAAAATTAGTGGTAGTGACTATTACGTTCTTACTCACAGCCAAACGTCACAGAAAATTGAAGATTTGAACAGGGTTTGCCGTGTTATTGGCCTTGTTCCAGGCTCAGTTCAAATCGAACAAGTAAATAGACATGCTTGGCTTGACGAACTTCTGAACTAATTGTTTACCATGGGTTATTGTCGTATGTCGTCCCCCTGAATGGTTCGTTCTGAAAATTCGGGTTGCATGTCGGTGGCTCCAGTGTCAACATGGATAAAACATTGAATTCAACGTTATGATTTCGGTGCAAGACATCCGGTCGCTGACGGATTTTCAGCGCAACACCAAGGCGCATCTGAAACGGCTCAAGGCCAGCCGGCGCCCGGCGGTTCTTACCGTGAACGGCAAGGCAGAATTGATCGTGCAGGACGCTGCGGCGTTCGAGGACATGCTGGACGCCATCCGCGGCATCCAGCGCGGGCTGGACGCCATGAAAGAAGGCACGGGCAAGCCATTCCGCCAGGCGCTTGATGAAATTCGCGTGAAGTACAAAATTCCCCGCCGCCCGAAATGAAGCGGTGGAGCGTCATCGTCGAACTGCCGGCGCAGCGGGACATCGCGGAATGTCGTCTATGGATTGCCGAACGGGACGCCGCAGCCGCTGACGAGTGGTTTTACTCCATTTACGACACCGTCGGCTCACTTGAGATTTTTCCCGAACGTTGCCCGCTTGCGCCGGAAAGCGAATTTCTCAACCGCGAAATCCGGGAAATGTTTCACGGCCGCCGGCAATACAAATATCGGATTCTTTTTACCGTGGGCAAAGATACGGTTCACGTTCTGCATATTCGTCACGGTGCGCGTCTGGCTTTAGGCGAAGCTGCTCTTGAGGAATAAGAACTTGGCAGGCGGGAAACGTTTTGTTTAATTGGCCGCGCCGAATGAGAAGATTGCCCGCCTGCGTGGCCGTAGCCGGGGTTGCACGCACGCAAACCACAAACAGCCGCGATTCGCGTGAATCCGCGGTGGTCGGCTCTGCGACGCGGCGGAGGTTCGCCATTGCCCCGCTGATTTTATTCCTCGCGGTTTTTCCCTTCATGGCTTCGGCACAACTGGAAGAGTCATGGGTGGTCCAGGCGCTGAGTCAAATCATTCCCGGTTCGCCCGAAGGCGGTTTTGTATATGACCTGGCTTCGGGCACGGTAACCGGCACGAACCTCATGGTCCAATACAGCACCAACACCACGCTTACGGCGGACAAAGTGGTGGTCAACTACGAGTCAGGCGAGGCCGTGGCCGACGGCCACGTGCGCATCGAGTCGGGTGACCAACTCTGGGTCGGCGAGCACATCCGCTTCAATTTCAAGACGCACCAGATGCAAAGCGAGGAATTCCGCACCGGCAAACCCCCCGTCTTCGCCGCTGGCCGGGAATTGGAAGGCAACATTACCAATCGCACCTACAGCGCGCGCCACCTTTTTGTCACGACCGATGACTTCAGCGACCCGGCGACGCGCGTGCGCGCCAGCCGGGTGCGAATCGTTCCCGGCAAATACGTGGAGATGTGGAATGCAGTTTTGTACGCGGACGGCGTGCCGATATTTTATTTTCCGTATTACAAGCGCGACCTGGGCAAGCATGCGAACAACTTCAATTTTCTCCCCGGCGACCAGAGTTCATACGGGCCTTATCTGCTGAGCACGTACAACTGGTTTTGGGGGGACAATCTGGACGGGAAGATCCATCTGGACTACCGCGAACGCCGCGGCGTGGGGGGCGGGCCCGACGTAAATGCACGACTGGGCCGCTGGGGCGATTTCGGGTTGAAATATTATTATACCCACGACGATGATTCCGGCAACAGCATCAGCACGAACAGCTTCAACAATCTGGCGCCGATTCCCGAAAATCGGCAGCGTTTGAATTTCACCTGGCAGGCGACCCCCTACACCAATTTGAATGTGAAAGCGCTCGTGAATTATCAGAGCGACCCGCTGGTGTTGCACGATTTTTTTGAAGGCGAATACACCGCCAACCCGCAGCCCTACACGTTTGTGGAGGCCAACAAATACCGGGAGAACTGGAGTTTCGACGTCCTGACCACGCCGCGCGTCAACAATTTCTTTGATCAGGTCGAACGGTTGCCCGATTTGAAACTGACCGGGTTCCGCCAGCAGTTGTTTGGCACGCCGGTTTATTACGAGAGCGAAAGTTCGGCGGGCTATTATCGGCAGGTGTATGCCGCCACGAATCAGACGTTGTTCACCAACGTCAACGGCACGCTGCCCGATTATTCCGCGGCGCGCGCCGACACCTTTCAGCAAGTGCTCGTGCCGTGGAAGTTTTTTGACTGGCTGAACGTCACGCCGAGCGTCGGCGGGCGGTTCACGTATTACAGCCAAGCCGGCGGACCCGGGGGCACGAACGACGAAACTGTCCGAACGGTCTTCAACACCGGCGTCGAAACTTCCTTCAAAGCCTCGCGTTTGTGGGCGGGGGCAACCAATTCACTGTTCGATATTGACGGCTTGCGCCACGTCATCGAGCCGTCAGTGAATTATGTATTCGTTCCCGATCCGAGCGCGCCACCGTCGCAACTGCCCCAATTCGATTCCGAATTGCCCGGCCTGGAGATTCTTCCGATTCAATTTCCTGATTACAACAACATTGATTCGATCGACAGCCGGAACGTCATGCGCTTCGGCCTGCGGAACACGCTCCAGACCAAACGCGACGGCCAGCTCGACAAACTTCTGGACTGGACCCTGATGCTGGACTGGCGGCTCAAGCCCGACACCAGCACCAACGCGCTGCAGAACGGATTGACCTCAGTCGGCCCGCAAAAGACGTTCAACGACCTCTATTCCGCGCTCGCCTTCCGGCCGCGCTCGTGGCTCACGCTGGAATCGAAGTTGCGGTACGACATCAACGACAACCAATTGAATCTCGCGTTTCATCAACTCACCTTCACGCCCGGCGAAAAATGGAGCTGGGGCCTCGGCCTCTGGTATTTGCGCAGCGGCTTTCTCGGCCCCGGCACCAGCGGTGAAAATTACATTACCAGCACACTTTTTTACCGTTTGAACGACAACTGGGGCTTTCGCGCCACCGACAATTTCGACGCCCAGCATGGCCGGCTGCAGGACCAATTTTACTCACTCTATCGTGATTTCCGGAGCTGGACGGGCGCCTTGACCTTCCGCATAACTGACAACGGCACCGGCCCGGAGGATTTTGGCGTCGCCTTCACCTTCTCACTCAAAGCCAGGCCCAAACTCTCTCTCGGCGGTGACACCGTCAGCCCGTATCATCTCGTTGGGCAATAAATTTCAGACCCTTGCGAGCGAACGTAGAGACTTTCGGCAGAAGGCGGGGCATTCCCATTTCCCGAATCTACGGCGCTGTGGCGGGGCGCCGCTACGGCAGACGAAGATTCCAGATTACCGGGTTAAATGGCCGGCAGCGAAAGGCAGAACGTTGCGCCCTTCTTGACCTCGCTTTGCGCAGTAATGTCGCCGTCATGTTCGTGGACGATGCGCTGGCAGATGGCCAGGCCCAGGCCCGTGCCGTTTTTCTTGGTGGTAAAAAACGGCTCGAACAAGTGGGGCAGATTTTCCTCCGAAATGCCCATGCCGGTATCCTGGACATGAATTTGCAGACGCCGTTCACCGGGCTTGTCCCCGGCAACTTCCGTGCTAACGGTCAGCGTACCGTTCATCCCCATGGCCTCGATGGCGTTGAACAACAGATTCATGAACGCCTGCTGCAATTGATACTCGTCTCCGCTTACCGTATCCGGCGCGGCCACGTAACAGCGATTCAGCGAGATGGATTTGCTTTTGATCTGGTGTTCGACCAGCCGCAAGGAATGGTCCAGCAAATCATGGACGTGCACGGTGGCAAATTCATTTTTGCCCGGCGCGGCAAACCTCAGCATCTGGCTCACCAGCGTGTCAATCCGCCGCAACTCGCGCCGGACCGTCTCGGAAAAATCCCGGTCCTCGCCGTTTTCCAGCAGGCGGCTGACGAAGGTGTTGACGGCGACCAGGCTGTTTTTGATTTCATGTGCCATGCCCGCCGAAAGCAATCCGAGGCTGGCCAACCGGTCGAGCCGCCGCATGCTCTGTTCGGGAATCGGCGTAAAGTTCCATTGACTGGAAACCTTCGCGCTGCCGGTTTTTTTCGTCGAACTGGTCGTTGGCATATCAAGCCAAATTGTCCCGCCTTCGGAAAATGTGCGCTGGAGCGCACGCCGATATTATCCCCCTCGCGCACCCTGGCCAACAAAAAAATGAATTAAATCGGCTGGCGTTTGAGGGCTTAACGACTACGCTGTTTTTCGCCGAATGAAGAAGACTTTTGACAGCATCGAATCCGTCATGGCGGACATCCGCCGGGGGAAAATGGTCATCGTCGTGGATGACGAAGACCGTGAGAACGAAGGCGACCTCATCATGGCCGGGCAACACATCACGCCGGCCGCCGTCAATTTCATGGCCCGATTCGGGCGCGGATTGATTTGCGTGCCGGCGACCGCCGGGCGGCTGCAACAACTCGGCATTGACCGAATGGTGCACCAGAACCGCGAAAGCTTTCGCACCGATTTTCAGGTAAGCGTGGACGCCGCGCGCGGTGTTACCACGGGCATCAGCGCCGCCGATCGCGCCAAGACCATTCAAATCATGGCTTTACCGACCGCTGTGCCGGACGACCTGGTGCAGCCCGGCCACGTCTTTCCACTGCGCGCGCGGCCCGGCGGCGTGCTGCAACGCGCCGGCCACACCGAAGCCGCCGTGGACCTCGCGCAGCTCGCTGGTCTGCGCCCCATCGGCGTGCTTTGTGAAATCCTGAATGACGACGGATCGATGGCGCGCCTGCCGGAATTGCGAAGATTCGGCCGGAAACACCGCCTGAAGATCTGCACCATCGCTGACTTGATCGAATACCGGCGCACGCGGGAAAAACTGGTGGAGCGGGTTGAGACTGTGAAGTTGCCGACGGATTACGGTGATTTCGATCTGGTTTTATATCATTCGCGTCCGGACGGGCAGCATCACCTGGCGCTCGTTCACGGCGACGTGGCTGGACACGACGATATCCTCGTGCGCGTCCACAGCGAATGTTTGACCGGCGACGTGTTCGGTTCGCGCCGTTGCGATTGCGGCCCGCAGCTGCATCAGGCGATGCGTCAGATTGCCGAGGCTGGTCGCGGCGTGATTGTTTACATGCGGCAGGAGGGCAGGGGAATCGGGTTGCCGGCGAAAATCCAGGCTTACAAATTGCAGGAGCAGGGTTACGACACCGTCGAGGCCAACCGGAAACTCGGTTACGAAATGGACCTGCGCGAGTACGGACTGGGAGCCCAGATCCTGGTGGACCTCGGGCTGAAAACCATCCGGTTGCTGACGAATAATCCGAAAAAGGTTGTCGGACTGGAGGGGTACGGGCTGAAGATTGTGGAGCAAGTGCCCATTCGCGTGAAGCCGAATCCACACAACGCGCGTTATTTGAAAACCAAGCGGATGAAGATGGGGCATCTGCTTTGAATTACGGACTTTAGGGTTGGCACGGATATGGCTCGTTTCGTCGGCGCGACGTGCTGATTTTGGGGCGGGACGGCGGTTGGCTGTCCCGCAAATTCGGGTGGCCGACACGGTGCCCTTCCCGGGATTCCCACGCCGGTTTTTATTTGCCCGTGTCGGGCAGTTGATTCAGACTGAAAACATAAATCACATGGCCAAACTCGTGGTAATCAACAAGGGGTTAAGCGGCCTGTCGCATGAATTGGACGGGAAGTGGGCGACGATTGGCCGTGCCGAAAGTAACAGCTTCCAGATCGTCCAAACCTCGGTTTCCGCCCGGCACTGTGAAGTGCGGTTGAAAGGCGAGGAACTGATTGTGCGCGACCTGCTTTCCACCAACGGCACGTTTGTCGGCACCAAAAAAATCACCGAAGCGGTCCTGAAAGCCGGCGAGACCGTGTGCGTGGGCGAAGTGGAACTGCGTTTTGAAACTTCGCCGGGCGCCTTGTCAGTCAACAAAATGCTCGTCTCGGAATTGTCACTCAAACCGGCACTGGAAGCCGCGCCGTCGGTTTCCCAACCTGCGCCCGCCGCGGACGCCAAACCAGCCGGGCCGCCGGACGCCGACGGCGAGCCGGCCAAAAAAAACCGCGTGTTGTTCGTGGATGACAGCATGGCCCTGCTGGAAACGTTCGGCGAGTTGTGTTCCGTGCTGTCTAATCGGACGTGGGAGATTTATTCGGCCACGACGGCGGACCGGGCGCTGGCCATCCTGCAGGAAACGCCGATGGATCTGGTCGTGCTGGACATCGGCATCCCGGTGGTGGACGGCATTCAATTGCTCGGCATCATCGTCAGGCGTTATCCCGGTGTCAAGGTGGCCGTGATGACCGGCCGCGCCACGGAAAGCAATCGCGCAGCGTGCCTTTCCGGCGGCGCCGAATTGTTTATCGAGAAACCGGTTTCGCCCGACGGCATCAAAGTGGTTTTCAATCTGTTGAATGATCTCGTATCCTGGACGCACCGCGAAGGGTTCAGCGGCGCACTGCGGCAGGTCGGCCTGCAAGAGGTCATCCAGATGGAATGTATCGGCCGGCGTTCCTCAATCCTGGAAGTCCGCGATTCACAGACGCAGGGCCAGCTTTACATTGAGGCCGGGGCCATCACCCATGCGGCCGTCGGGGCGCTGACCGGCGAACCGGCGGTTTACCGGCTGCTGTCGCTCAAAGGCGGCGAATTCCAGGTGAAACAGTTTCAGGCGCCGCCGCAGCGCACGGTTCAGACCGGCTGGGAAAACCTATTGATGGAAGCCGCCCGCGCCTGCGACGAAGAAACCGTTCTGATCGCCAAATCGTCCGCACCTCAGCCGGTTCCGGCGGCGAACGCGCCGGCTCCTGAACCTGCGTCGCCCGCGGCGGACGGTGAGCATGCCGACATGGGCGACGACATCGTCGTGGTTGCCACCTACGACGGTAAATGGCGTCCGGTGGACGGTTCCAAGAAATGATCGAACTTTCCCGCTTCCCGGCCCCGACACGCTGCCGGTTTGAAACCAAAGGCCGGGCCGGTCGGATTGGCGTGGAAAAATTCATAACGCTCGGCTAATCTGCAGTTGAGACACCATGTTGCGCAAAAATCCGGAACTGAAAATGGAAATGGACAGCGGTTCATTTGCCATTGTGGCGTCGCGCTACAACGCGTATTACGTGGACCCGATGTTGCGCGCGGCCAAGGCCGAGTTGTGGCGCGCCAACGTTTCCCGCATTCAAATCGTTCGCGTGCCGGGCGCATACGAAATTCCGGTCGTCGCGGCCCGACTGGCGAAAAACGCCACGCGCCTCCCGGATGAGGCCGCGGGGCTTTCTGCCATCATCTGTCTCGGCGTGATTCTCCGCGGTGAAACGGTCCATGCCGCGCACATTGGCGAGGCGGTGAGCCGCGCGCTCATGGAAATTCAACTCGCGCACGAAATCCCCGTCATTCACGAGGTGCTGCTGCTGGAGAACGAAGAGCAGGCGCGCGTGCGCTGTTTGCATCCCAAACACAATCGGGGCACCGAGGCGGCGCAGACCGCGCTGGCGATGGCGCGGGTGATGAAAAAGCTGGACAACCGCATCGCATGAGCTTCCGACCGTGCCATATCTGTCCATTTTGATCGTCGCCGGGTTCGCGGCTTTCTTTTATCGCGCCGCGGAATTCGAAAATGAATCAGGACTGCTCTGGTGTGGCGCGTCCCTGTTAATATCCATCGCAGCAATGTTCTTCCTGCATTGGGGCCTGCCGGGCATCGTGCTCGGCCAGGTCGGACTTTTTGCGGGCATTACGATTTACCGGATAACGCGAAAATCGTGAATGATGCGACCCGGCACATTTATTCCGCTTGCGACCAGTCGCCAGGGGCGCAGGTGATTTCAATAGTTTTTCTCCGTCAAAAAAAAGTCGTGCAAGTGGGCTGATTTGAACGTGGGCGATTAGTCACCGTCAAAGAAATGAGGAAGACGATGAGCGCTTGTGAAATTTTTCACAACGGGCTTGCCGTTGATTAGGGTGGATGATAAACTCCATCCGCAATTTTGAATTCTCAAAAAATGCAAGCGATGAAAGTTTCTCCGGTCATTCTATTGGTTGCCATGTTGGCGGTCGCCCCGGCTGCCCACGCAGCGGATATCATCGGTACCATTACCCTCAAAGGCACGCCGCCGGCGGAAGTCCCCATCACACCGCTCATGGACAACCCGGATTGTGCGGCAATGCACAAAACCACGCCGACCACGCATTTTTATGTAGTGGGTCCGAAGGGTGAATTGGCCGACGTGGTGGTTTCGCTGAAAAGTGTCACCGGCAAATCCACCGGCGCGAGCGCACCGCCGGTCGTGCTCGACCAGAAGGGCTGCCTGTACGTGCCCCAAATCCTTGCGATCCAGACCGGCCAGAAACTCGTCGTCAAAAATTCCGACAATTGCATCCACAACGTCCATTGCACGCCCACCGTGGCCGGCAACGAGGAGCACAACGACGCGCAAATGCCCGGCGGGGCGGAATTGACCTACACGTTTCCCAAGCCGGAAATGTTCCTGCGCTTCAAATGCGATGTGCACCCCTGGATGTTCGCCTGGGTAAGCGTGTTTGACAGCCCATACTTTGGCGTCAGCAGTCCGGACGGCAAA